>JAAUYA010205082.1_pt1 | contig 39180 bp, 36 predicted proteins | sample 7278161 | NCBI WGS metagenome assembly JAAUYA01 (sample SAMN14350120, study PRJNA611818) | marine sediment metagenome | isolation source: surface marine sediment (3m) | place: French Polynesia: Moorea | collected 2018-08
GATTAATCAAATCTTCTACTTGATCGGGACCATAAACTAACCTTTGTTTAGGGAAGTTATAAAGCAGTAATTTGCCATATTCTTCACCATCACAACGAGCAGCTAACCAAGCAATTAGATTAGGGCGAGAAATGGGAGTGTAGGGGTGAAGTAAAATAAACTCCTCTGAGGTGGCGATGGGCAATTTGATAATCAGGTAATATGGCTTAATAGAGTGAACTTCATTGGCATATATTTCTTCAGGAACTTGCCACAAATCCTCCCTATTGTAGAACACTTGAGGGTTAGTCATGTGATAAGTCAATAACCTTTCTGATTGGGTGCTAAAAAAATCTACTGGATAGCGAATATGACTTTTGAGAGTGATAGGAATAGTATCCAGAGGTTTGAATAACTCAGGGAAAATTTTTTGCCATGCTTGAATCAGAGGATCGCTATCGTCGGCAACATAAAAAGTAGCATCACCATTTTCTGCACTAATTAATACTTTAACCGAATTGCGAATATAGTTGAATTGATTTTTTCCCGGATCTGAATAGGGATAATGATCGCTAATAGTGTAAGCATCAATCAACCAATGAAGATGATTTGTTTCTCCTTCTGCTCCCTTGGCTGAGACTAGATAAGGATCTCGATCGTAATGAAGGAAAGGAGCGATCGCTTTAATTCTTTCATTGAGATTACGGCGAAACAAGAGTCTAGTTTCTGGGGTAAAGTCTCGAGTTAGTAACATGCGCCAGTCTCGAAGATAGATGGCAAATAAAACTCTGCGCCAAGGAGAAGCAATATTAATCCCACCTTCGCCCTCATAAGTGTTATAAACATTTTCATCACCACTGGGAAAGTCAAATTCTTTAACTTTAGTATTGGTCATGACATAATTATCAGTCAATTGTCCATAGTAAATGCGGGGAATACCAATGGGGATACTATTGGTAACCAAAGGTGAAGAAGTTTGTAACGCTCCAGGATCTTCGGGGGTACCAATATCCTGAACGTAGTAATAGGGTAGTCCCCCTTCTGACACTGTGTTTACTGGGGAGAGCGTAAAACCATAACCATGAGTATAAACTAAGTGTTTATTTACCCAAGTCTGGGCTTGTTGAGGAACCAATTGATAATCTAATTCTCTAGCAGCAATAATTACTTGTCGTTTAGCACTCTCATAGTTAGAGACTTTCATGGTATAGCGATCGATATCAGCATCAGGAAACACATAATAGGGACGAATTTGTTGTAATTGACGATTAGCTTGCAGGATAGGGCTAGTATTCCAAAGACGAATGTTATCAATGGTTAAATAATTTTTTTTCAAAATTTCAGTAGTTAAATTTCCCTCTGGATTAAAAGTTTTTACTTCAATTTTATCTAAATTAAATGCTGTTCTCGTTGCATTAATGTTGTGAATAATATAAGGTCTTTCTAAGGCAAATTCATTGGGTTGAACTACTGTATTTTGAACTACTTCTGCTAAAACTATACCTCCAAAATAGATCCCAAAATAAACTAGTAATGGTATCGGAGAAAAAGGTAACCACCTCATGGGATTTGTTTTTTTGTTGAGAATATTTCTTTTCCCTGAACCTGTAATCGCTTTTGCTAGTAACCAAATACCAATCAGAAGGCTAACAGCAGCACAAATGGTTTCTCTGGGTAAAACAATATGAACATTGGTATAACCTGCACCATAAACTACTCCTTTTGTGGAGAAGAGTAATAAATAGCGATTTAGCCAGTGATCTCCGGCTAAAACTAACATTAACCCTGCTCCTAATCCATATAGATGACGTAATTGAAACCGAGAAAAGCCGATAAATTTACCCTCAGCAATACTATTATTAGCCAGTAAATAGGTCAAAGTCACGGCAACAAGTGCATATAACAATAAACTTTTTAACCAAAAATCAACCAACTGCCATAGAGGTAATTGAAATACATAAAAACTAATATCTTGTTGAAAAAGAGGGTCTTTTTGGGCAAAAGGTACTGAATAAAAATAACGTAAAACTCTAATCCAACTACCTGATATTACTAAACCAAAAACTAGAGCTTGATAAATAGTAATTATTTTCAGCCAAAATTTAGTTTTCCATAACAATAACAATAAAATAGCAATTACCAAAGCTAATTGCCATACTTGATTAGAAATTTGCCCTAAAAGTTTCTTCAATAAACTAATTTCTAATGGAGAAGGTAAAGGCGGATTTAAATTGGGTAATCCCAGATTTAATCGCCAAATTTGGTTAGCAGCTTGAGCGTTATAAACTAAACTAACAGCAATCAATAAACAAAAAGCAATGGCGATCGGCAGCAGCGATCGCAGTTTCAGTACTGGTGATTGAGGTTGTAGATTAAGACTAGATTTTTGTATTCCCCAACTTTTTCTTTTGGCTAAACTTAAATTACCCAATAAAAATATCAAGGATAAAATCAATGTAGCAATAAATAAACTTATTCTTAGTTGTAACCTAAATAAAAATACCGATAAATAACCTAGTTCTTGAAACCATAATATTTCCGTGGTTATTTTTATTAAAATAATAATGCTAATTGTAGCAATAAATAATAAGCTTACAACATTAAGAAATCGGGAAGAAATAACTCCTGATTTTTCTTTGACGTTATCATTTGTCATTGTTTAAGGTTAGGGGCGCTCTAATTTGCGCCCAGAAAGTTTAGCAATCTTTTTTGAAATTGGTATTACTAGTGGTGGAATGCAGAATTAAGAATGCGTGAGGTGCAGAATGAAAAAGCCTTATTTTTCAATACTTACACGGATTCTAAACTCCCGTTTCATTTACGCCCTTTACCACTAGTTAATCGTCAAACAACCAACTAACTATATTGCCCGCGAATTTCAAGATTGAATAAGGTTTGTAAAGTTTGTAAAGCCTCTCTACGGGCTTCAATATCTTGCTGTGCTCTTAATTGTACCATAGGATCGTGAAGAATTTTATTAACAATACCCCTGGTTAGAGCCTCAATCACTTCTTGATGTTTTTCCGCGAATTCGCTACCTAAGCGAGATAAAGCCTTTTCTAATTCTTGCTCCCGAATCCCTTCAATTTTACTGCGCAGGCAACTAATTGTCGGTACGGTTTCTAGAGACTGCCACCAAAGTTCAAAAGCTTCAATTTCTTCTTCTAATAGAGCTTCTGCTTCTTGTGCCATTTGACGGCGAGTAGCATGATTTTGGGCAACGACAGCCTTCAAATTGTCAACATTGTAAGACTCAATAAAAGCTAATTCATTGACATCACTAGCAACATTACGAGGTACAGAAATATCTACCAAGATTAATTTTTGTTCACAGGTAATGTTTGCTAATTTCGTTTTATCTAAAATTGGTTGAGTCGCCCCAGTGCTAGTAAAAACGAGCCCAGAGACACAGAGCACTTCTAGCATTTCTTCGAGGGGATAAATGTTGAGTTCAACTTGAGGGAATTGACGGGTTAATTCTTCTGCGCGACGTTGAGAGCGATTAATAATAGAAATTTGTTCTACCCCTTTAGCAATAAGGTGTTGTACCAACAGGCGAGCCATTTTTCCAGCACCGATAATAGCCACCTTTTGACTGGATAAATCTTCTATCTTCGTATCAATTAATTCTACCGCCGCTGAACTAATCGAAACAGCTCCGGTACCAATATTCGTTTCTGTACGTACTCTTTTACCCGCACTGATTGCTTGCTTAAATAGACGATCTAATAGTCTGCCCAAACCTTTGTATTTATTGGCTAATTTATGGGTATTTTTAACTTGAGCAAGAATTTGTCCTTCTCCTAAAACCAAACTTTCTAACCCTGCTGCTACTCGCATTAAATGACGCAGTGCATCTTGATGCAGGAGAATGAATAAGTGTCGGCGTAGTTGATATAGAGGAATATGACCAATTTCCGCGAGAAATTGACTAATTTCCTTGACTCCTTGTTCTGTTTCGGTGACGGTGGCGTAAATTTCGAGTCGATTACATGTACTAATAATCGCCACTTCTTCAATATGGGGGTAAGCCAAGAGATGGTTAATGGATTCTTGGATCTTGGCTTCTGGAATACTCAGTTTTTCTCTAACTTCTACTGCTGCTGTCTTGTGAGAAAGACCTACTACGGCAATATTCATTAAATGTTCTCCAACTTTTGCGATCTTGCTACTATAAAAATGCTCTTAATCAATATTTATAATTGCTGAAGTCATGACTTTTGGCAATTTGATCTTTACTTTTTGCAATGAAACTTCATAAAACTAACTACAAAAATAACCAAGGCAGAATTTGAAGTTAAAGCCTCTCCCTAGCCTGAATGGCAAGCTCGTTTAGAAATCTTTATCTCGCGCGGCTGGCACAAAGACGCAAAGGAAGTAGACTTTCTCTAAGTTTATTTTTAGGACAGGGCTTTGACGTTGATTGCCTCGCTTTCTCTTTAAAATAAAATAAGTTAGTAAGGTTAGGCAATATTCTCCAGTGGCATCAACCCCTGGTTAGGGTTGTTATCTGTTATTTGAGATTGTAGCAAAATTATGAGTTATGAATATGAGCATATGTCCTAAATGTCATAGTAAGTTATACAAGGTATATTATCAAAATATTGAAGTAGATCGGTGTATTAAATGTGAAGGTATTTGGTTTGATGCCACCGAAGCAGAGGAACTTAAAAAACTTAGGGGTTCGGAAAATATAGATATTGGCAATCCAGAAATTGGCGATCGCTATAACCGCATTCAACAACTAATTAAATGTCCTAGATGTCAAGGAAAAATGCAAAAAATGTTAGATATAGATCGGCATAGCATTTGGTACGAACAATGTACTCAATGTCTTGGTATTTGGTTGGATGCTGGGGAATTTAAAAAGTTTAAGCAAAATTTTCAACCCCACAATTTAATGAATTTAACTCAAATTATCTTTCGATAAAGCATAACTATTAACAACCAACTATCAACAATAATATGAAAGTTCTCATTGCTGACTTTGATTTATTTAGTAAAGTAGGGGGAGGACAAACCTTCTATCGTAGACTCATTGAAACTAATCCTGACATTCAATTTTATTATCTTATAGATACTGAAAATTTTCAAAATGAACGCCCTAATAATGCACATGTCTTCGCCTATAAACAACAATACATTAAAGCAGATTTAAAGAGATTTACTCAAGAACTACCTTTAGAGCTTATTAATCGTCCTTTTTTAATTGCTAGTAATATTGCTGCTTCGGTTTACGGGAAAAGTTTTGATATAGTCGATTGTCCTGATTATGAACAATATGGCATGTTTTTACTGCCAGCCTTAAAATTTCATCAAGTAGATTTTGCCAAAATTGCTCTCTCACTTCATGGCAAAATTTCTCGTAGTTTACGACTAGACTGGTATGTAGATAAAGATGATATTAAAGCTTTAGATTTTCAAGAAAAATTACAATATAAAACAGTAGATATTCGTTATGGAATCAGCAAAGATTATCTAGAAGAGTGGCAAGATATTATTAATATAGAGAATTATTATTTACATCCTCTGCATTTTTTAAAATTATCTCAACCCAAGAAAATTATCCCCAGCAATAAAAACCCCAATCTCAACTATATAGGTCGCAAAGAAAAATGTAAAGGTTCGGATATCTTCGTTAACTTAGTTAGTTTTATTCCTCGCTATCTTTACTCAAAAGCTACTATCATTGGTCCAGATAGCGAACTTAAAAATGGAAAAACCTCTGAAGCATATCTTCAAAATATGCTTGATTTGAGAATGAGTGATATATCTTTAATGCCAGCTATTGATAGACAAAATATAGACAAAATATTTGCAAATAAATCTATCACTTTCTTGCCTTCTCGGGCAGATACTCTCAATTTAATTGCCTTAGAATCTTTATTTTCAGGTTGCCCAACAGTTATTGGTAATGGTGCTGGAGTTTGTCGTTTTCTTAAGGATAATTTTCCTCAAGTTCCTTTGATTATATTAGACGTGAATAATATTTATGATTGTCTCAAGGAAATTATTGAGCTTTTAACTGATTATGATGCTTATCGTCAAAGATTAGTTGCATCTTTAGCTGTAAATGAAATTAAAATCGATGAATTAAAATTAATTGATATCTATGCTAAACCAGCTAATACCGAATTAGAAACAAGAGGAAAACTAGCTAACTGGTATCAGCAATTAATTCACCATTGTCAAAACAAGCAATATTTGGGTAAGTCAATCGCAATTAATTTACTTAAATCCACAATTAAGCCGATTTATGAAAATAACAAACTAAAGTTAAACGAACTATTTTTTTTGCTAAAATTTTCTAAAAAAACCTATCATTCACAGTTGGTTAAAAGTGTTTTTTATCGTCAGCAATTAAGAGAAATAGTTAATCTGGCTGAAACAACAGAAACTCAGTTAAATAATAAACTACAAAAATTATGTAATCTCAGCGAAACCATCAGCCCAGAAACAAAAAAATGGTCAGAAAAACTTCATAGTGGTTATCTGAGCGATCGAGTAAGAATATGGCGAGAAATTGCTAGATTGGAGCAGATTAGAGGCAATGACTTAATTGCTGCAACCTATAAAATTAGAGGCATAAGATTATTAGGAAGCGATCGCTTTAACGATCTCCCCAGCATAGTTCATACCCTTAACCAACATGGGTTTATGCGGGAAGCAAAAGTAGCAGCAGCGATGTACGGTGATGTTAAGCAACAAGAAAAACTGAGCGAGCAATTACTACAACAAGCTTATCAAGATAATCTCAATTATGTACCACAGGAATATGAATTGATCGGCGATCGCCGTTATAAGTCTCAATATCGAGTCTCTATTATTGTTTCACTTTATGATGCAGCCAATAAACTGACTCGGTTTCTAGAAGTTTTGGCTCATCAAACATTACTGCAAAAAAAACAAGCAGAAGTAATTCTAGTAGATAGCGGTTCTCCAGCTCAAGAATATCTAATCTGGCAACAATTAGCATCTGAATTAAGGATTCCCATAGTCTATGCGCGCACACAAAAAAGAGAAACGATTCAAAGTGCATGGAATAGAGGAATTTTCCTCTCTCGTGCCCCCTATATTACTTTTTTAGGAGTAGATGAAACCATCATCCCAGAAGGTTTAGAGATACTAGCAGATGAATTAGATCGAGATGCTAATTTAGACTGGGTAGTAGGTCATAGTTTAGTTACCAATGTAGATCGACAAGGAAATTGGCTTAGTGATGTCATGCTCTACGATAGGCGTGATTACAAGCAAGATTTAGTTTATTTAGATACTTGTTATTTAACTTATGTAGGCGGTTTATACCGTCGTAATATTCACCATCGCTTTGGTTATTATGATTCGAGCTTTCGAGGCGCAGGGGATACCGAATTTAAAAATCGAGTGCTACCCTATATTCAGAGTAAAATAGTTAATAGGGTATTAGGAATATTTTGGAATTACCCCGATCGGCGTACTACTCAAAGTCCTTTAGCAGAAATAGAAGATCTAAGAGCATGGTATTTACATCGTACTTTATCAGGAGTCCAATATGCTTTCAACCAGCGTCACCCAGAAGAAGCAGAAATTTTGCTTTACCATGCCTTAGGCTATCGTAAGTCATTCTGTAAACATCTAAGTACAGATTTTGATTATGCTTACAATCTGAGTCAATTTTTAGCTAGGAAACACCCTCACTCTTCCTTTTTAAGATATTTTACAGGAATCAAAACTATGCTTAATGCCAATCGAAATTTAGAATATTTGCCGGATTTACCTCTTCTATCATACACAGCCTTAGTATGGCAAACTTACAACTTAGCCCAGAAAATAGCGGTAGAACATCGCAATATAGGCAAATCTCAAGGATTAGATAACTTCAATCCTAATTATGAACTCTTCAATGATAATCGCTTTGAGCAACATTCTAATTTTTGGCCTTCTAGTTAAGATATACAGACAAATTTAGCCAAAAAAAAAATTAATTATTTACTAGATAGAACCTTAATAATTGGACTACAAATAACCTTAATTTAATAATTTATAAATTGCAATTTATAACCATTAGGTAAAGAATTTTTAATTAGGAGGAATTAATGAATCAAAAACGTGACGATAGAGGACTAAAACAACCACTAAAACGGTTAAATGATATTCACGATCCAGAAGGAACTAGCATACTTGAAGCAAGCGATCGAGAGCAAAAAAAAGAACCAGTTAGTAAATTAGTTAATAGAATTATTATGAAAGCCTTGAAACAAGAGGCTTCAGAAATACATTTCGAGCCACAGGCAGATTGCTTAAAGATATTTTTTCGTAAGGATGGTATTTTAATCGAAAGCATAAACCCTCTTGCTAGGCTTATATCTCTGAGTATGGTAAAGTACCTGAAAAATATGGCTAAAGTAGATATTAAGACTAAAAATTCATACCAAGAGGGAAGATTTAGCGTCATCATTCAGGGAAATAAGATTAATTTTTGGCTGAATATTGTCCCAACTCGTTATGGAGATAAAACTATTTTACGCTGTTGGAATACGGATCTAGTTAAGCTTGATTTAGGAGATATTATTCATCATCAAAATACGTTCAAGTTAGTTAAAGCAATAATTAATTATCCTTCAGGATTAGTATTAGTAACAGGCCCTACTAATTCGGGAAAATCTACTACTATTTATTCTCTGCTCGAAGAAAAACATAAATCTGGTGCCAATATCTCGACCATAGAAAATCGGATTAAATACTCCTTAGCTGGCATCAATCAAATAGAACTAATCAAAGATAAGCATAAAAACTACCATCAACACATCAAATTTTTGTTAAATCAAGATGTAGAAGTAATTTGGGTCGATCGCCTTCGAGAACTAACAACGGCTAAAGCGATTATTGACGCTGCTAGTCATGGTAAGAACTTATTCAGCACTTTAAGCTGTAATAATCCTGCCGGGGCTATCATTCAGCTATTGGAAATGGGAGTTAATCCTTCTGCTCTAGCTCAAGTTTTAAAGGGCGTCATCTCTCAAAGACTACTACGTCGAGTTTGTCCTTCTTGTCGCATCGCATATAAACCTTCGTCGATAGAGTTAAATAGATTTGGCATTACCCAGCAAGAAAAACTGGAACTATATTATGCCGATAATAGTAAGAACAATGAGTGTTCTGATTGTAGGGGGGTTGGTTATAAAGGGCAAATCGCCCTGATGGAAGTTTTACCGATCACTAAAAAGATTCGCAGTTTAATGGTCAAAAATGCCGATTATGAAACTCTCAAACAAGCTGCCAGTCAACAGGAAATCACAGATTTACTCAGTTATGCTTTAGATTTAGTTATGGTAGGTGAAACGACCTTGGCAGAAGTAGAACGAGTCTTACCAGATATTTTAGCTAACAGAGAACTGGAGAGAAAAGTTTCTCCCCCTAAGCAAGAGAATGTTGCTGAAAGATTAAGCCAACTAGAACAAAAAGTAGCCGGGTTAATTTTAGAGCCGCAACAGTTACAACCAGATTCCCAAATAGATTTATCTGTACAGCCAAAGACAAAACAAGTGGCAAAAGAAGACTTAGAAGACTTAGAAGAATTAGAAGAATTAGAAGACTTAGAAGACTTAGAAAACTTAACTGATTCAACTAAATGGAATAATTTAAGCTCTGAGAACTTAACAGAATCGGAGCTATCTGAAGAATTCAGTGTTGATGAAATTAAGATATCACCATCTCCTTCTAATACTCAACCTCGCCATGAAGATGTATCCGATCCTTGGTGATATCCTCTCAGTTGATACTTATTGCTTGACACCTAACACCTAATCTATAACACCTAACTATCAAGCTAAAGTTTAATAAACTTCAACGTGCCAACGCTCTTGTTTTTTCATTTGTTTACGGAAATCATCCCAGTTTATCCCCCGTTTTTCCGCTTCCTGAGTGAAGGTTTTAGCAATAGGTGGTTCCATTCCTTTTAAACCACACATATAAACGTGAGTATTAGATTTTTGCATCAATTCAAATAACTCGTCAGCGTATTCAGCGACACGACTCTGAACGTACATCTTACCACCTTCAGCATTTTTCTGTTCGCGACTAATAGCATAAGTGAGGCGGAAGTTATCGGGATACTCCTGAGCCATTTTCTCTAAGTCGTCTTTATAGAGAATATTAGCAGTGTAGGGAATACCGAAGATTAACCAGGCTAAACCTTTAAACTTATAATTTTCGTTTTGCTCTTTAAACATACGCCATAAGTAAGCGCGGAAAGGAGCAATACCAGTTCCAGTGGCTAGCATAATAATAGTGGCATCTTCATCTTCAGGTAAGAGCATTTCTTTGCCGACTGGGCCGGTAATTGCTACATCTGCACCTACCTCTATATTACATAGATAGGTAGAGCAAACACCGTAGACAGTTTCACCTGTTTCCGGGTGTTGGTATTCTAATTGGCGCACGCAAAGAGATACGGTTTTGTCATCAAGGCGATCGCCATGACGGGTAGAAGCAATGGAGTAGAGGCGTAATTTATGTGATTTACCCTTTTCATCAGTACCCGGAGGAATAATGCCAATACTTTGACCTTCAAGATAGTGTAAATCACCACCAGAAAGGTCAAAAGTCAAGTGACGTACTGTGCCGACTCCACCTTCAGCAACTAATTCATAATTTTCTAAACATTTACCCACATAGGGGTTTTTCGGGCGATAGATGTTGACAGGAATAGTTGTTTTAGCTTGAACCATGGTTTTTTCTTGTTTTTTCTTCTGCTTAGATTCTAATTGAGCTTGAGCGATAGGAATATTATCTCCCATCGGTGTGATGTTAACGATGTGACCACCTAAGCGATTAATTCGCCGTATTTCTTGATTCATACGATAGTAGGGAACAGTAAAAAAGTAACTACCGCTACTACGAAGAGAATAGTCTAAATCGACATCTCCCTTCTGACATAAGCCTACGACTTCAAATATAAATCGGCGCTCACCAAATTCTGTATTGCTGGTATCAGTTTGAGTTGTACTTAGGTTATACATAGATTTTTCATGACAAAAGGATGTATTAAATAGATTATCATTTTGCCACTCCCATAACCCCATTCAAAGTAAGCTAATTAGTTGTTAGTCAAATTTGGGCTCAATCCAGGTCCTTGCCTCCCTATCCTTCCTATCAGTATAAAGGGATTGTAGATTGCTGATTGTAGATTGTAGATTTACAAACGGAGAGATTTTACAGCTCTACTTCAGTGGACTATCTGTTCTATCTCGCCAATTTTAGCATAGCCTTTGATGTTAACCCCCTGAACAAATATCCGATGGATTTGCTCATCTGATTTAAGCTCATCCGTCATTGCCTTTAGCTTTTGGGCAAATGTTTCATCCTCTTCCATTTGCGTTTCGAGTATTATCTGAAACACTGACTTATTCATTTCTATGGGACTATCCTGGGTTTGAGTCAGTATTACCTCCATTCCCTTGGCTTTGAACTGCTCACGAATTACATTTAGTAATTGACGAATCTTCTGGCAGGGAGTTTTGCCTAATTTTTGGCCGCCTTTTTCGAGAGCTTTTAGGAAAATTAGGCTAGATATGGTTGTCACGGTCATAGTTATAGTTTCCATAAGCTTGTTATTAAATGAGAAAAGATTTTGTATTATCTTAAGTTAAGCATTTTTATGATATTAATTATTATCCTATAATAATTCTACTGCTAAAACTAATACAAATATCATGTAAAATCTCATATAAAAACTCATAAGAATAACTAACCAATACCAATTTTTCCAAAGAAATGTTAGGATACTCGAATGTGAATTAATTAAATTTCAGTAAATCAGAAGCAAAAACAGTCGTCCTTCTTTTTTGCTCGTCGAGAAAAAAAAGAAGGAGATGAATGGCAATCTCAAAAGAATATTTTAGTCGTTTCCGCGCATTTTAAGCCATTTTTCCCATAAATCAGGTCTTTTGAGGCGAGTTATTTCCTCTTGTTGTTCTCGTCGCCACTTGGCTATTTCCTGATGATTGCCTGAGCGCAAAACCTTCGGTACTTCCCAATCTCTAAATACTGCCGGACGAGTATATTGAGGATAATCTAGTAATCCGGCTTCAAAACTCTCGGCTTTCAAAGATTCCTCTTTACCTACTGTACCTGGTAATAATCTAACCACGCCATTAATTAAGGTCAAAGCCGGAATTTCCCCACAGGTTAGCACAAAATCACCTAGAGATATCTCCCTGGTAACCAAGTATTTGACTCTTTCATCTACTCCCTCATAATGACCACAGATGAGAATTAATTGATCATAATTACTAGCTAATACTTTCAGTAAGGGTTGATTTAATCTTTCTCCTTGAGGGGTTAGCAGAATAATCTCTCGCCGTGGCAGTAGAGGTAATGACTCTACCGCAGCAAAAATCGGTTCTGGCTTTAGTAACATTCCTACCCCTCCCCCATAGGGTTCGTCATCTACTTTATGATGCTTATCTTCTGTTGTGAAATCACGAGGGTTGATTAAATTAACAGTAGCAATTTTTTTGGCGATCGCTTTTCCTAATAAACCAGATTGAAGGGGCGAAGCAAAAAAATCAGGAAACAGGGTGATGACATCAATTTGCACGACAATTCTTGACTTAAAATAGTTACTTAGGTTACAATGTTGGCCTATGATGTCTGATTATAATCAAGAATACCTATACTTCAAGTTTAGTGAATAATTGCCATAGTTACTAAATTAATTTGAACTAAGTGGGAAGTGTGGTTATTTGATCAAGCTAACCTCGCGATAAAACTAAAGTTGAAATCAAATTAATTGCTATCAGATTGATAGAGTCAGCGTCCCTACCAATCAAAAATTAAAACCGTCCATTGCGTCCAGAGGAAGATTAGTCCAGATTATGCTCCAAGTGCGGAATCAAATAGAAAGCCAGCCAAAGAAACCATCTATTGAAAGTGCCATTTTAGTCATAGGTGGTGCTGAAGATAAAGTACATGGACAAGAAATATTACATACCTTTTGGAGTTGTGCTGGAGGGACAAACGCAATTATTGGGATTATACCTTCAGCATCCAGGGAACCAAGTATTGTCGGCGAACGCTACGTCCACATTTTTGAAAAGATGGGGGTAAAAAAGATTAAAGTGTTAGATGTGCGCGATCGCCTTCAAGGAGAAGACCGCTCCTATCAAGAATATGTCGAAGAATGTACGGGAGTATTTATGACGGGGGGAGATCAATTACGTCTGTGTGGATTGCTGGCAGATACCCCCTTAATGGAAAGAATTCGCCAACGGGTAAAATTGGGTGAAATTGCTCTAGCAGGTACCAGTGCTGGGGCAGCAGTGATGGGACATCATATGATTGCTGGTGGCAGTAGTGGGGATTCTCCTAACCGAGCATTAGTAGATATGGCTATGGGTTTAGCTATTATTCCTGAGATTATTGTCGATCAACATTTTCATAACCGTAACCGTATGGCTAGGTTACTCAGTGCCATCTCCACTCATCCCGAAAGATTGGGGATCGGCATTGATGAAGACACCTGTGCTATCTTTGGACCAGATGAAACCCTCTCGGTGATGGGCAGGGGAACCGTGACTATCCTTGATGCCCAGGTCATGAGTTATACTAACCAACTACAAGTGGAACCAGAAGCTCCCATTGCTTTACATAACTTAAAAATTCACGTTCTCTGCCATGGCGATCGCTATGACATGAAAACTCACAAAGCCATACCAGGAAACTTATCGGGGAATAGTGATGGTTAAAAAAGTCCCCCCCCCAAAATGTTCGTTGTGAACAGTTCCATCGTAACTGTTCGCGAGACACTTATAAAATGCCTTCTTCATTCGGCTCAGTCTGAACAAAAAAACTATGAAAATCCTCAGAACCCAAACTTTACGCGGACCAAACTATTGGAGTATCAGGAGAGACAAACTAATCCAATTCCGGCTTGATTTAGAGGAACTCGCCGATAAGCCCTCTAATCTCATCCCTGGCTTTTACGATGGTTTAGTAGAAGTCCTACCCACTCTAGTTGAACATTATTGTTCCCGGAATTACCGGGGAGGCTTTTTAGAAAGGGTAAAAGAAGGCACTTACATGGGACATATTGTCGAGCATGTGGCTCTGGAACTCCAGGAATTAGCGGGAATGCCCGTCGGTTTTGGTCGGACCAGAGAAACTTCTACTCCTGGTATTTATAGTATGGTCTTTGAATATGTCTATGAAGAAGCAGGAAGATACGCCGGCAGAGCAGCGGTGAGATTGTGTAATTCGATTGTGGCTGAGGGCCATTATCCCTCAGAAGAATTAGCCCAAGATTTAGCTGATTTAAGAGACTTGCGTGCTAATGCAGCTTTGGGACCATCTACAGAGGCTATTGTTAAAGAAGCAGAAGCACGAAAAATTCCTTGGATGTTATTGAGCGCTAGATCTATGGTGCAGTTGGGTTATGGAGCTTACCAAAAGAGAATCCAAGCTACTTTGAGCAATAACTCCAGCATTTTAGGGGTGGAGTTAGCCTGTGATAAAGAAGGCACGAAAACTATCTTGGGTGAAGCAGGGGTACCGGTACCCAGAGGAACAGTCATTTATTACTTAGATGAATTAGAAGATGCCATCGAAGATGTAGGAGGCTATCCCATCGTGATTAAACCTCTAGATGGCAATCATGGTCGTGGCATCACCATTGATGTTAATAGTTGGCAAGAAGCTGAAGAAGCTTACGATTTAGCTAGCGCCGCCTCAAAAACCCACTCCGTAATTGTAGAAAGGTATTATCAGGGTAACGATCATCGGGTACTCATCGTTAACGGCAAATTAGTAGCAGTGGCAGAAAGAGTACCTGCCCATGTGGAAGGAGATGGTAGATCTACTATCGAAGAATTAATTGAAAAAACTAATCAAGATCCTAATCGGGGTGAAGGACATGATAACATTTTAACCAAAATTAGCGTCGATCGCACTTCTCTAGGAGTCTTGAAGCGCCAGGGCTATGAAATAGATAGCATTCTTAGAGCAGGAGACATAGCCTATCTGCGAGCTACTGCTAACCTCAGCACTGGGGGTATAGCAATCGATCGTACAGACGAAATTCACCCAGAAAATATTTGGCTCGCTGAAAGAGTAGTGAAAATCATTGGCTTGGATATCGCCGGTATAGATGTGGTTACTCCAGATATTAGCAAGCCCTTAAGAGAGGTAGATGGGGTGGTTGTGGAAGTTAATGCTGCTCCAGGTTTTCGGATGCACGTCGCCCCCTCGAAAGGATTGCCGCGCAATGTAGCTGCTCCGGTACTAGATATGCTATTCCCAGAAGGAGAACCGAGTCGCATTCCTATCGTTGCTATTACTGGAACTAACGGCAAAACTACTACTACTCGTTTAATTGCCCATATTTACCGTCAAACTGGCAAAGTGGTTGGTTACACTACCACTGATGGTATCTATGTAGATGACTACGTAGTAGAAAAAGGCGATAATACCGGACCAATCAGTGCTGGGGTGATTCTCAGAGATCCTACAGTAGAAGTAGCGGTGTTAGAATGTGCTCGGGGGGGAATCTTGAGATCGGGATTGGCTTTCGATCGCTGTGATATCGGCGTAGTGTTAAATGTCGCCGCCGATCATTTGGGTATAGGGGATATCGACACCGTCGAACAGATGGCGAAAGTGAAAGGAGTGATTGCTGAAACCGTGGGTGCAGATGGCTATGCGATCCTCAATGCTGACGATCCCTTGGTAGCAGCAATGGCCAAAAAAGTCAAGGGAAAAGTTGCTTATTTTTCCATGAATCCGAACCATCCCATTATTGCCGATCATCTCCGGCGTGATGGTATAGCGGCAGTGTATGAAAATGGCTATCTCTCTATTATGGAAGGGGAATGGACTCTGCGCATTGAACAAGCAGTTAATATTCCCGTAACCATGAAGGGCATGGCCCCTTTTATGATTGCCAATGCTCTAGCAGCCTGTTTAGCGGCGTTTACTCAAGGCGTAGATATTGAAATGATTCGTCAGGGGGTGCGCACTTTTGAACCGAGTTCAGAACAAACTCCAGGTCGGATGAATCTTTTTGAAATGAGCGATTATCACGTGTTAATTGATTACGCTCATAACCCCGATGGCTATAAAGCAGTAGGCGGCTTTGTCAAGAATTGGCAGGGGCAACGGCTAGGAGTAATCGGCGGGCCGGGCGATCGCCGGGATGAAGATTTAATTCTGTTGGGTCGTCTCTCCGCGCAAACGTTTGACTATATGATTATCAAAGAAGATGATGATACCAGAGGAAGAGAGCGGGGGGAAGTAGCTGATTTGATCGTCAAAGGCATTTTTCAGGAGAAGGATAACGCTAGTTATCAAGTAATTCTGGATGAGACTGAGGCGATCGAAACTGGTTTAGAGAAAGTAACGAAAGGAGGTTTAGTAGTAATTTTCCCTGAAAGTGTTACTCGCTCTATTTCCTTAGTAAAAAAATATCAATAGTAGGAAGGAATCTTAATTAGTTCTAGAAAGCGATCGCACTTAATTTTCTGAATCATATCATGTCGGGCAAATTAACCATAATATCCGTAGGTTGGGTGCAACCGTACGGGCATAGCAATGCTATGCCCGTACACCCAACACAAAATTAAAGTCAAAACTCACGCATTCAAAAGTCAAAAGTAATTTTGATAATTATTGAAAAAGTTGGGTTTCGTCGCCTCAACCCAATCTACGCATTAAAAAGTACAATTTTGGTTAATTTATCTAAGTCTTCTTGAGCTTTTTTACTTATAATTACTTGCCACATCTTTACAAGCCTAACTCTTTGGCATTAATCCATTCTTCTCTAGGACTATCAATTACTTCCTTAATTGAATCAACATATCCCGGAATTGAGTTAAGGTAAATTGTTTCTTGAATAGCAGACCAATCTTCTTTTGAAACAATAATTACATCATTTTGTGTCCCTTTAATTATTACAGGTTCATGAGTTTCTGTGATTTGATTAATCAGATCGTCAAGATTTTGAGTTGCTTCTGGTAGAGAAAAAGAATCCATATTGATTACAGATTATTTATCAGCTATCTCAAATTATAAGATAAATATCTATAAAGAGTATAAAAATTAAAAATGTTGGGTTTCGTCGCCTCAACCTAATCTACTCAACAAGTTTTATTGCCATTGGGAAAGAATATAACAGGCGATCGCATTTAATTTTCTGATTAGACTGTTTAACCAACATCCTTTAAGAGAATGTTTTAAAGGTTCAGGTTTTCCTAGTCCAGAAAAAGGCTGACGTAAAATATCATTAATAAGTTGAACAATCTTTGTATAAATTTTTTTGTCTTGCTTTGCCCAATTATTGAACTGTTCAAAAGCTTTGGGATCAAATACTATATTTTTCATGCCATGTTTCAGGACTAATTACTACTAGATTTTCTCTTTTTTCAACTCTTTCTATTGCTTCTAAAAGTTGTTTTCGATTAGATTCTGTAGAAAGTAAATAATCTATAGTTGACCTTTCCTCACTATCAGCAAGAATGATAATTTCTACTTCTGTCCCTTCCTCTAATTCTGAAGTAGTAATCTCACTAGAGCGGTATTGGTAACAGGATGAATTGGCGATCGCTTTCATTGAAGTTTTTCCAAAGTTTCTAAGTCAGCTTTTAATTCTTCTAAGTCATAGCTGCGTTCAATATTTTCCTGACTAAGTAATGAGTGGAATTCCCATTTACTCATCTGAGCTAATTCACGGGCTTTGCCAAAGGAAAGTATCTTTTTTTGATAGAGGACGTTAGAATAAATCTGAATGTGTGCCTGAACGGGCTAAAAAAAGGTGGGTTTCTGTTATTCTGTAAATCAAGATCCAGTCAGATTCTATGTGGCAGTCTCTATATCCCTTCCAATTACCTGTCAAAGCATGGTCTTTGTATTTTGGTTCTAGTGCTTGGCTTGCCAGTAATTTGTCAGTTACAGCTTTAAGCTTTTTCAGATCTTTGCCTCGCTTTTGTAAGCTCTTGATGTCTTTTTTGAAGCGATTTTCGAAAACTGGTATCAGCATTAAATACCTAATTGTTTATAGAGATCGTCTTTATTTTCACAAACTGTTAGGTTTTGGTGTTTTTCAATGTTTCTGATTACCTGTTGAGTTTCTTCGTTGAAATCATCAATGGTATAAGTTCCTTCTCTAATCCGTTTTTCTTTCTCAGCTTTTTGCAAGAGGTCGTCCAGGTGCTTCTGTAGATATGCAGCAAGAGCATTTTGTTTCTCTTCAGAAAGCCGTGAGATTTTATCAAATGTTTGTTGCATTAATCCCGTCATTTGTTATCTCTCTTTGAATTTCCTACTAGTGGAATGGTAGCAAATTATAGTGGTTTTAACAAGCTAACGGCTCCCAATTTACGACATGTGCATGTCTGTTGATGTTAGGTTACAGGGTTAGGGGTGGGTGAGTATTTCGCATCGGTTCGGTGATTTTACCAACAATACCCATCCTACGAAGGCGATCGCGCTAAGCTCAATTTAGGTTTTTACATTCATTAAATTTCTTATTTATTGATTATTTTTGTTTCATTATGGCATTTTGGCGTACCTACTATCATCTAATCTGGGCTACTCAAAACCGTCAACCTTTCATTACACTAGAGCGAGAATCTGAGTTGTATGGTTATATTATCGGCAAAGCGGAGGCAATGGGCAGTATTATTCATGCCATTGGTGGAATAGAGGATCATATTCATATTGTTGCTTCTATTCCTCCTAAATTATCCATTTCCAACTTTGTGAAAACAATCAAAGGCAGCAGTGCTTATCATTTGAATCATATCCCATCTACTGGTGATATAGGGTTTAGTTGGCAAAAGGGATATGGGGTTTTGACTTTGGGGAGTAAGCAGTTAAATGAGGCGAAGGCTTATGTTAATCATCAGAAACAACATCATCGTCATGGAACAACTATTCGGGGTTTGGAAAGGGATGATGATGAAACTCAAAGTAAGCCCTAAACTAAAGTTTGGGCTGAAAGCTTAAACTCGTTGAAACGGGTTCCATTTCTCACCCAGTAGGTTTTAACCGACTTCAGCTTTGGAGTGAATAAAATACCTCGTCAACCCCGTATCCTCAAACCTGATTATTGCTACCATGTTACCACCCGTTGTAACAACCGTGAGTTTCGCCTAATAACAATTTCAAAAAAGATTGCTATGTCTTTTTGGGCGCAAGCCTTCACGCATTGTAAACTTAACGGTCAAGCCCTTAACCCGCAAGGAACTCAAGTTCCTTGCTAATAGCAGAAGTCATCTAAAGATGACTGAGCTGAAATCTACAAAGTTAGTCCATTTTAATGGACTTGGGCTATTAGCCTTGAAATTGATTTCAAGGCGGGCTGTAAAACCTAACCAGTAAGGTATTTATGCCTTAAGTTGACACGAATGGCAAGCATGAGCGCCCCTACGGTTGCTATGTTGCACGATTAAATGAAATTGGGATAACTCGCCATGAATGCCATCAGTGTTCTTGTATGCTCTCAAAAAAGCGATCTCGAAGAGATCCGCTTCCCGGTGCGCTAAATTCAACTTCAAACTACGGGAGAAGCGTTACTTTAGTGGTGGGTTTCCTAAAGATGACTATAAACGGGCGTTAAATACCCTTCGGTATATTCATGCTAATCCCAAAGCTGCCAGTATGCAACAGGGATTCTTCTACGATTTCTCTAACTATGGAATGCACGACAGATTGACTGATGATGGTATCACTCAGTGGCATCGGCGCTTTTCTTGCTTTGGGTGATAGCTTGGAAAAATGTGCCAATGAGTATCGTAAGTTCTGCCATAGATATAAGCCCAAACCCAAATCTGAGAAGTGTTACCAATGGGGAACTAAACTACTACCAAAGATTCTCAAGAAGAAAGATAAAACCACACCAGGACAAATTAAACTCCCTTGGGATAGTTGGGAAGCAGATAATCCTGAAATAACAGCCGTTGCGGAGAAATTTGTCATGGCAAACTGCTACAAGCCACAGGTAGCAGCCCAAAAGTTCAATTGATTTTGGTGGTCATTATGGGATTAGTATGCCTAAAAATAGGAATTGGGGAGTTTTTTGTATCCCCACGAACTGTTTACGTGGTTGCTACACTAAAACTACAAAACTAGATCATACTTTTGACTTTTGCCTTTTGACTTTTGACTTCGAGCGAAGCGAGTGTGCCAGGTATCCGAACGGGAAAAAGCCCAGAAAGTCGTAAGAAAAAACCTCAAATTTAGCCCTTGACAAATTCCTGAAATCGTTATATATTACAGTCTACAAGTCTGTACGCGAGAGAAGAATACACCTCCCCCCCCCTACCACTAAGCCTCGACACCACAACCCCCACAACAACACGCTCGGGAGGTGTCCCTTGGGAGTAGTATCACGTAATTCAAAAGTCAGCTCTGAGTAACTCAACCATTTTCCTCCAAATCCCATAAATCCTTTTTTTCGCCAACCTACTTGTTCACAGAATTTTTTCCATATCTCCCCATTATACTCTCTTGTGCCACCTATACCAAGATAGATTTCTTTTTGAACAGAGAAGCCAAAACGACCATTGCTATACTTTACCCAAAGTTGGTTAATAGTTCTTAAATCTTCACAAGGAAAGTTGTCAATATCTTCTACCCTCAACCAACCTTCTTCTTCTCTGTTGGCTACTTCCAGCATTCTCTTTGCTGTTTCTTCATCTGCTTCTTTCCATTTACCTGCTGCTAGGAGTTCACGAAGTTTAGTATAATCAACGCCTCGCACAGAAGTAAGGTCATCGGTTTCGTCTCTTGATTTTACTAGGGCTTTGGAACGAGATTGCTGTTGTTTTTTCTGTCTTTCTGCTTGCTCTGCTTGTTGCCGTTGCTTTTGTAGCTCTAGCTGTTTGACTCTTTCCGCTTCTCGCCGCCGTCTCTCTGATTCTTCCTCTTGCAGCTTCTCCTGATACCTAGTTTTTGCCTGAGCGAGAATCGGTTCTTCAATTTGAGTTACATCCTCATTAGTGAGTTCTAAAGACCTCTGAAAATTCTTCAAACCATCCCGAACAGACTCATCCAGCGGATACCCTGCCTGAATTGCTTTAGTAAATTCCTGCTTATATCGCTGCAGTTTGTTCTCATACTCTTCCCGTTCTTGTTGCCGTTGAGCTTCTAACTGACGTTGATGTTCTGCTTCTTTCTGAGCCAGAATTTGTTGTTTAACCGCTGCTATGTCTTTATCCTCTAAACCTAAAACATCCTGAAAATCTTGGAGTTCATTCTGAAGTCGCTCAGTAAGTGGATAGTTCTGTTCAACTGCCTCTGTCAAAGCTTGCTTATATGATTCTATATTCTCAAGGCGCTGGCGATAGGGAGCTAGCACCTCATTGACAATCGCATCTGACTTCGATTCTATTATTCCTAGCTCTTGACACTTTACTCGCAAGATTTTCTTGCCAACAACCGTTATTTTTCCATGAGTTGCATATTTCTCGACCCATTGACGATACTGTAATTCTGGGTCATTAACTGGAGCTTGACTGAGCAGGATATTGAAGCCTTCTCTATCAATAATAATTCCAGGCTCCATTTTCGGTTTTACTTCCTTCACTTTAACTTTGGCATACTTATGCAGTTCCTGAGCATAAATCTTGCCATCGCCATCTTGATCCGCTGCCCCTGTTTCAATCCCCTCAACAAGATATTTTGTATAGAGGGACAGTTCTTCTCCTTCCTGCTGAAATGAAGTTTGGGTAGCTGTTGAAGAAGTCAGGACAACTCGCCCCTCTGCGCCCAGTTCTTTCTGGAGATCGAGACCCACGCTTTTTGTCTGCCAACCCTCAGCAAAAGCCCCACTGTAGCAGCAATCCAGAACAATTACCTGTCGTTTGGCATAGCTCTCTCTAGATAGATCTTGGACAAAGCTAGCTGGTACGGAAGTGGCTTTGAAGAAATCCTTGGAAGTACCTTTGGTGGTTAGATAAAGCCTATTACTATCATCGGTAATTCCATGTCCAGAGAAAAACAGCAGTACTAAATCTTCTTTGCGACGATTGGCAAATATCTGTTCTATTGCTATTCGCATAGACTCCTGATCGCGATTAATGAGTGTCTTCACCTCATCAAACCCTCCCATCTTTGAGTCTTTTAGCACCCGCTCCATCGCTGCCACATCATTAGGAGGTGCTGACAGGGATGGAATGCCCTCGCCATACTCACTGACTCCAATCAGGAGCGCCACCTTTCTAGACATTGCCTTCTTTTCCCATTGCCGTTAAAAGTTCTTTTGCCACTCTCTCAGCCTCCAGTAATTCTTTTCGGCTTTTGGCTTCAATTTTGGTTTCTCGATCGCCAACTTTTACTTGTATTTTAATCGGCTTATCCTGGAGGCGATCGCCTAAAAACTCCAGAAATCCCTTAATATTCTTAACACTCACCTCAGCCGTCAGCACTCCTACGAGAGTAGCAATACCTGGCTTGCTGCCCTCTTCTGGATGTAAGTCTTCTGTGCGAGCGCACTTCTCTACTTCATCGAGATCGCGTAGTTCCCGCAACAGCCTCCCTGCTAGTTTCTGCCGTCTATCATCATCTAATTCTGGGTCATCAACGGCAAAAGTAAATTGAATAATTGGTTCGCCCGTCATCCTGCTCTCCACCAACTGATATTTCTGAAGATAATATTTATTATGGCAGAATATGATAAACAGATAGATAGTTCATTCCTGTTCTAAAATTCCTACCAATACCTTAACTAGAGATTCCAAATCGGCGGGAACCCTAAAAGAATCAAGATCTTGACTAATTTCCTGGCGATGTTTGTCCAATTTACCAAAAATCCAAAGCTCACCAATAGTCACAACACCATAAATCATATCTAGCTCAGGCTGCCATTGTGATAGAGCAATTAATTCTACTGCTAATTGAGTGAAACCCCTTGTCAAATCATCTTTCTTGGCTTCAATTACCAGAAGTTGGCGATCGCCTCGCATCAAATAATCCAGATTCCCTTTCAATCTTTCATTGATATAGAGGGGATATTCAATCCTTAGTTGACATTGACACAAACGAGCAACTTCGAGGAGCACTGGTGCAATTAAAATCTCTCGTCTTGCTGTTTCACTACTTAAGCTTACTAGAGGTAAAGTTTCTTGAATCTGTTGTCGTAATTTTGATACAATCTCCAGCTTTTTGTTAGTTTGTGGTAGGCATAGTTGTTGTCTGACAAAACTATAGCCAAACTCAGCTAAAATATCCTCAGTTTCGTAGGCAAGTTCAAAATAGGAACGAAAGGTATAAGATTGATTTTCTTGGAGAATCGAAACTCTAGACATACTGGTAAGGGGGGCTAACTCATACAACTGTAGCAAAATTAAATGACATTGGTATTAACCGAGCCATGTTGACTCTCCATCTTTGGCAAAGTTTGAGGGCGCCATATTTGTTCTAAACCATTGGCAGGCATAGTTAAATAGAGAACATCCCCTGGCTGAAGGCGAGTTTTTAAGAGATACCAACCATGAATAGTCTCATGTTGGCTTTCGATATATAAGGGAACAAAATCCGTTTTTCTAGCTGCATCTCGAACAATTTTGCCACAGAAAGGATGATCGGGAGTAATCAAGGTTCCTAATGCTACCCAGAGCAGATCTTTGGTGACACCATTGCCTAAAATCTTGCCTCCTAACGCTGCTGCCGCAAAGGAATGACTAGCTAATTCTATCGGTGAGAGAACTGTTTCAAACTTGAATACCTCTTGCACGGATTCAGCCCATTGAGGCTCTTGAATGCTCAAAATTACTGATAATTGAGGGGCGAGAGCCTTAGCAGTTAAACCAATCTCTACATTGACCATATCGAGGCTAGTGACGATAATTAAAGCCTCTGCTGTTTGGATGTGGGCTGCTTTGAGGGTAGTTGCTAAACTGGCATCTTCGAGAATCAGAGGTACGCCTAGAGAACGAATAGTATTGAGAAAACGATTGTTGGCATCTTTTTCAATTACAATTACTTCATGTCCCTGAGATTGAAGTTGAGTAACTATTTTCTTGCCAATGACTCCCAGCCCACAGACGATGTAATGGTTGCTACTGGGAACTTTGGCTGCATCCCACAATTGTCGCAGCCGGCTGCCTAAGATAAAATCGTTGAGTAAAGCATAGCAAATACCAATTATGCCCGTACCAACAAGCATCATCAGGGCAGTAAAGATTTTAATGCTATCTGGAGCTTGTTCGGCTACTGTTTCTTGACCTCCAGCACCAGTAATCATACCTACACTGAAATAGAGGGCATCAACTATGGAAGTATTGAAATTGACACAGACATAGGTAAGAGTAGCAAGGAAAATAGTTGCTAACAGGGAGAGACTGACAGCGGTTACAGGTCGAGCATAATGTTGGTATGAGGGTAGATTGCTAAAAGTCTGGAATAGTTTACTTAGTTGGAAACGTTTTTGGCGGCGAAATCTAGGCTTATTAGCAATGATGAGACGATCCCCTAGTTGTATTTTTTTTCTCTTCACCACTGCGGAAACTAAATCAATTTCACCTTGAGCGGGTAAGTAATAGATTAACATTCGCGCCGGATTGTTCCACAATTCATTTAGTGGTTTGCCTAACCAGGGGTGATTTTTGTCAACGATCTCTTCTTGAATGGGCCAAGTTTGATTGAATAAGCGTAATTGTCCAATGGCTTTATTCCCTAAAGCAGCAAAGGTAAAAATTGGTGCTACTAAGGAAGAAACGCTCATAGTCAAGTGATCCCGAAGCAGGAAATCTAGGCGATCGCCCAGAGTTTGATTATATAATCGGTTAATAATGCGAATGCGGGGATTTAACACTCTTGCTTTAGTTAAGACAGAGAGATTGAGGGCATCATTATTAGTAGCAAGAACAATAGTATGAGCTTGTTTTATACCTGCACCAATTAAAGTAGAACTAGCCCGTAAATCGCCAATAATTATGTCGTTATTTATTTCTCCTGGAATGGCACGAGAGCTAATACCTACAACTTTTGCTCCTTGTTGTCTCAGTAAGCAAAAAATCTTATAACCGGTTCGTTCTAATCCACAGACAATGATTTGGGGTTTCATAACATAGCCAATGTGCTTTTGGTAGTTTTGTCAATCAACCAGTGTTTTTAGTTAGACTTGCCACTACAATTAATGACTGATAACTTTTAACTGAGCACATACTTCAATAGATTTATTCTCTCTCAATTACTAAGCTCAAATTGTAGCTAACAATACTCTAGAAGAACGAGTTGGATTACTTACAATCAAAAAAGTTTGTAGTTGTAGTAACTGGAATGGGTGATTTCTGCACCAGTAATTAGGACATTTGTATGAAAAAAGATACGGATTTGATATCAGGGGTCATTTCCCTGCCATGAGGATCCGTGTTAATATCAATACCTGATCGCGAAAACCTACCTAGAGCAACTATCAACAACATGACAGAACCTACACTGTGCCTTGTGATGATTGTCAAAGACGAGGAAAAGGTTATCGAAGAGTGTCTTTCGTCTGTGGCTCCCTTTATCGACTATTGGATTGTGTGCGATACAGGTTCCTCTGATACTACTCCAGACTTGGTGAAACACTTTTTTGCTCAGAAAGGAATACCAGGAGAGCTTCATCACCACAAGTGGAAAGACTTCGGCTACAATCGTTCCCAGGCAATTGCTCTAGCCAAGGAGAAAGCTACCTATAGTTTAATGATGGATGCTGATGACGTACTGGAGGGGAAGATTGACAAAACGCTGCTCAAGGCTGATTGTTACCTCCTGTGTATGCGCTCAGAGCCACAGTGCCGCTTTTGGAGAGCTCAACTCTTTCGCAATGATAAGAACTGGTTTTATCAGGGAGTACTCCACGAATACCTGGCTTGCAAATCACCTTATATTAAGGCAAAATATCCAGATTCCTGCTTTATTTACGACCGCCGTCTGGGTGCTAGAAACGCTAACCCCAACAAATACCTAGACGATGCGATTGTGCTGCTCAAAGCTCTTCAGAATGAGCCTGACAATGCGCGCTATGTTTTTTATCTAGCCCAGAGTTTCCGCGATAGCCATCAGCGAGAACTAGCCATCCAATACTACAGCAAGCGAGCAACTATGAAAGGAGCCCAGGAGGAGGTTTTTTATTCTCTCTACATGGTGGCATTCATTAAGCAGTACGGGCTCAAGAAACCTTGGAGCGAGTGTTTGGAAGCTTATCTGGCCGCTTTTGAGTCCAAACCTTCCCGAGTAGAACCTCTTTTCCACATCGTGCTATTCTATCGCCTGCAAAAAAATTTCCATACAGCTCTGATGTTTGGCAAGCGGGCACTAGATGCCCTCAATCGCGGTGGGAGTGATATCCTGTTTCTCGATACTGCTATCTATCAGTGGCGCTTATTCGATGAAGTCTCCATCGCCGCTGCCTTTGCTGGAGCACCAGAGCTTGCCCTTAGTTTATCCGATCGCCTGCTCGATGAAAGATTGGCTCCTGAAGCTCATCTAGAAAGGATAGCCAAAAATCGTTGTGCGCTTCAAGCTCAAATACAAAGGAAACGTCAATGAAGATCGGTTTCTGTCAAAGAACTCTAACTAAGTTATTGAAATTAACCCTAACTAAACTTAAGATTGAAACTACAAATAACTAAACTCAATTAAGAGCAAGGAAAAATTATGACAGAAGCTTACATCGTTTCAGCAATTCGCACTCCTATTGGTCGTTTTGGCGGCTCCCTTTCTGGTTTTACTCCCGCCGACTTAGGTGCCCACGCCATGAAAGCAGCCCTGGAAAAAGTAGGCATAGCCGGAGAAAATTTAGACCTCTACATCATGGGTAATGTGCTCAGGGGTGGACATGGACAACTATTACCCCGCCAAGCAGCGATTAAAGCTGGTATTCCTCCCACTGTAGATGGTTACGCCGTTGATATGGTTTGCTCCTCTGGCATGATGAGTATTCTCAATGCAGTTAATAGCATCAAAGCCGGTGATGGGGAACTAATCTTGGCAGGAGGCATGGAATGTATGTCGAATACAGGCTTTTTCCTCTCTGCCCGTGCTCGTTGGGGTTATAAATTTTTATTAGGCTCTCCAGAACAAGTGACTGATTTGTTACTCCATGATGGTTTAACCGACTCTATTACTGGACAAGGAATGGGGGATCAAACGGAAAAACTGGCTGAGGTTCATGGTTTTACTCGTAAAGATTTAGATGAAGTAGGAGCCTATTCCCAACAAAGGGCTCAAGCGGCTACCGAAAAAGGGATCTTTAAACAAGAAATTGCCCCGATTGAAGTTAAAGTCAAAAAAGAAACTAAATTACTAGATAGCGATGAAGGAATTCGTCCTGGGACAACAGTAGAAAGTTTAGGTAAACTACGTCCTGCTTTTAAACCTGATGGAGTTTTAACCGCCGGTAACTGTAGTCAAATTTCTGATGGTGCCGCCGTAGTTTTGGTTGCTAGTCAGTCTGCTGTGGAAAAATACGGGCTGAAACCCCTAGCTAAAATTATTGGCGGTACTTGGTCAGGTGGCGAAAGTTGGCGTTTTCCAGAGGTTCCTATCTATGCAGCGAAGAAATTATTGACTAAGCTCAATATGACTATCGATGACTTCGACTTGTTTGAAAATAATGAAGCTTTTTCCGTGAGTAATATGTTATTTAACACCATGTTAGGAGTACCCCATGATAAACTCAATGTCAATGGAGGTGCGATCGCCCTAGGGCATCCCATTGGTGCCTCAGGTGCTAGAATTATAGTGACACTCCTAAATGCCCTGACACAAGAGGATAAAAGTCTCGGTTTAGCCGCATTATGTCATGGAACCGGCGGCGGTACTGCTATGGCTATTGAAAGAGTTAGTTAGTAGGGGCGGGTTTAATCAAGATCTCTGGTTATGTAAGGAAATTTAACTACAAAACCCGCCCGTACAGAGGGGTGGGAAAGCGCCAAGCTCTGAGTCTAAGTTAAGCAAAATTTAACCACAAAACCCGCCCGTACTGGGGAAAATTTTAACCAATCCATAGTTAGTAAGCCAAGTAAATTACAGATCAAACCTGCCCGCAGGGTAGTTAGCAGTTGGCAGTTGTTTTTCAACTATCAACTACTAACCACTCAATACCAACAAATAACAAAGGAGAAAAATTATGGTATCTCTGGGATTGGAAGATAAAGTAATAGTCGTCACAGGCGGTAATCGAGGAATTGGGGCGACGATTGTGAAAATGCTCACTGAATTAGGAGCTAAAGTTGCCTATACCGATATCACCATTGATGAACCACAACCTAATGCTCTGGCTATCCAAGCAGATGTCACCGATTTAGCTTCCATGGAAGCAGCAGCTCAAAAAATTGAGTCACAACTCGGACCAGTTTATGGTATTGTTGCCAATGCCGGGATTACCAGGGATAACTTCTTCCACAAACTTACTGATGAAGATTGGGATCAGGTAATCGCTGTTAATCTTAAGGGTGTGCGTAACACCATTTATCCCTTTTTGGCAGGGATGCGCGAGCGCAACAATCCCAAAACAGAAGGAGAAAAAGAAGGTGGCTCTATTATTGCCATTAGTTCTATTTCTGGCGATCGCGGCAACTTAGGTCAAACCAATTATAGTGCTACTAAAGCTGGCGTGATTGGCATGATGAAATCTCTGGCATTTGAAGGTGCTCGCTATAAAATTCGCGCTAATGCGATTGCTCCTGGTTTTATCAACACGGAAATGACCCAAAAAATTCCTGAGAAAGTAAGAGACAAAATTACTGCTGAAATTCCTTTTGGACGTTTTGGTGAACCAGAAGAAATTGCTTGGGCAGTAGCTTTTTTACTTTCACCTGTAGCTAGCAGCTACATTAGCGGTCAAGTTTTGCGAGTCAATGGTGCTCACCATACTTAACTTAATCTATCTAAATTCATAATTCAGCTCTTCTGGGCGATCGCAGCTTAAATCATGGCATCGCGATCGCCTTTTGCCTGCTTAGATTAAAAATCTTTAGTCTGGATTTAAGGGAATTTTAGGGAAAAAGAAAATCTCTTGAGGAAAAATCCAGGATATTCTCAGCCAAAATTCAGGTAAACTAGCTTAAATAGAAAAAATCACAGAAAAAAGGTTAAATTATCAAACTATGGGATACGATATTGAAGCAACAGTTATAGATCGATACAAACAAGGAGCAAAAGAACAACAACCGAGTTTATGTTGTCCCACCCAGTACGATCGTAATTATCTGGGAATTATACCGGAGGAAATTATTCTCAAAGATTATGGTTGTGGCGATCCCACTCTTTATGTCAACGAAGGAGAAATTGTCGTCGATCTGGGTTCGGGAGCAGGAAAAAATTGTTATATTGTTGCCCAAAAAGTTGGCCATAAAGGCAAAGTAATTGGCATTGATTTTAATGACGAAATGCTTAATTTGGCCAGGAAATATCAAGCAGATATTACGGCTAAATTAGGATATCGTAATACCGAGTTTGTCAAGGGAAAAATTCAGGATCTTAAACTACCCTTAAGTAAAGCAGAACATTGGTTACAACAGCATCCTATCACTTCTATGGAACAATTAAGACAATTTGAGCAAGAGTGCGATCGCCTGCGCGTAGAAGAACCATTAATTGCTGACAATAGTGTTGATGTAGTAGTCTCTAATTGTGTACTTAATTTAGTGCGTACTGAGGATAAAAAACAGCTGTTTGCCGAAATTTATCGAGTTTTAAAACGAGGGGGAAGGGCAGTTATTTCTGATATAGTTTGTGATGAAGATCCTACTCCAGAAATCATCAACAATCCCGACTTATGGAGTGGTTGTATCGCAGGTGCTTTTCGGGAAGATTTATTTCTCAAAATGTTTGAAGAAGCAGGTTTTTATGGAGTAGAAATCTTACAACGACAAGAGCAACCTTGGCAAGTAATTAATGGCATTGAATTTCGTTCTTTAACTATTCGTGCTTATAAAGGAAAAGAGGGAGAATGTTGGGAACGCAAACAGGCAATTATCTATAAAGGACCTTGGAAAAAAGTAGAAGATGATGATGGTCACATCTTTTGCCGTGGCGAAAGAATGGCAGTTTGCGATAAAACCTATCAAATTTTAACTAATCCTAAAAGCCCCTATCATCAGCAGATAATTCCTGTACCTCCCTATCAAGAAATACCTCTCGAACAAGCGCAATCTTATCACTGTAAAAACAAAGCAATTCGTCATGCCAAAGAAACTAAAGGAGATAATTATTCGTTTAATTTTACCAACCAAGATGCTGATTGTTGCTCTCCTGGAGAATGTTGTTAACCTGACCTTAAAGTGATTTTCTGTTTCCTACTTTGGTCTTGGCATTAGAAAAAAATGAGGTATCATGATTAAAACTTTACCTAATACTAAAGTAACTCCATTTGTCACTAAAATCAATAGTGACCTAACTAAACAAACCATTACTGTCTTACAAATTAATTTAGGAAAAAAATGTAACCTTGCTTGTACCCATTGTCATGTAGAAGCTTCTCCTAAACGCACAGAAGAATTATCTCCAGAAATTTGCCAGCAATTAATAGAATTAATTAGTCGTTTTCCGCAAATAGAAACTGTAGATTTAACCGGTGGTGCTCCGGAAATGAACTATGGGTTTAAACCTTTAGTTGAAGCTGCAAAAGATTATCAAAAACAGGTAATTGTTCGTTCTAATTTAACTATTTTTTTTGAAACCGGCTATGAAGATTTACCTCAATATTTTGCTGAAAACCAATTAAGAGTAGTTGCTTCTTTACCTTGTTATTTAGAAAAAAATGTCGATAAACAACGAGGTTCAGGAGTTTATAATGCTTCGATTAAAGCTTTACAAAAATTAACTGAATTAGGTTATGGTTCAGAGCCTGGATTAATTGTCGATTTAGTTTATAATCCGGCTTTGCCTACTGACACTAATTTTAACCTACCCCCAGATCAAGAAAAGCTAGAGCAAGATTATCAAGAATATTTAGCCAGTAATTTTGCGATTAAATTTAATCATTTGCTAACGATTACTAACCTACCCATTGGCAGAACTAAGCATTATTTACAACGTAAAGGGCTAGAAAAGCCTTACATTCAGTTTCTTGAAGAGAATTTTAATCTAGTAACTTTACCTCATTTAATGTGTCGTAATGAACTTTCTATTGATTATTTAGGTAATGTGTATGATTGTGATTTTAACCAAATGGAAAATTTACCAGCAACTACTCCAAACGGAGACAAATTAACAGTAGCAAAACTATTAGAAATAGGCAATTTAGATGTGATTAAAAAAGTTAAAACAGCTAATTATTGCTATGGTTGTACCGCTGGAAGTGGTTCAAGTTGTGGAGGTTCTTTAGTTTAGTTAATATGGCTTTTCTCGTACTTTTGTTGATTGTTGATTGTTGATTGTTGATTGGGTGTACCTGATGATTCTGAAGATTGTTATATTAATGTTTCATCACTTACAGAGGAAAAATAACCATGGTTAAAACACGAAGTAATAAAATTAATACTATTCTTAAGTTTGGAGTAATCGCAATTGTGGTAGCTGGATTAATTATTGTAGCAAAGCAGTTAGGCATAACTGAGATTATTAACGATACTTTACAGTCTGCTTTAGCGTGGATTGAAAGTTTAGGTAATCTGGGAATATTAGCCTTTGTTTTGATTTATATTTTAGCGAGCGTATTTTTAATATCTGGTGCTGTTTTAACTCTAGGTGCAGGTTTTGTTTTTGGTGTAATTAAAGGTTCAGTTATTGTTTCAGTTGCTTCTACTCTAGCAGCAACGACAGCATTTTTAATTGGACGTTATCTAGCTAGAGGTTGGGTAGCCAAGCAAATTGAAAAACAGCCCAAATTTCAAGCAATTGATGGCGCTGTAGCTAAAGAAGGTTGGAAAATTGTCGGTTTAACTCGCCTTTCTCCGGTTTTTCCTTTTGTCTTTTTAAATTATGCTTTTGGAGTAACAAAAGTAAGTTTAAGAGATTATGTTTTAGCTTCTTGGATTGGGATGATGCCGGGTACGATCATGTATGTCTATATCGGTTATCTTCCTAAGATTGCTGCCCAAGGGAGTGAAGGTATACTAAAACTAATTCTTAACATTGTTGGTTTAATTGCTACGGTAGCCGTTACTGTTTATGTAACCAAAATTGCTAAAAAAGCCCTAGATAGTCAAGTGGAAATAGACAGCCCTACACAACAAGCAGAAGTCGGCAATTAACTTATCAATAGTAACAGAAAAAATGAATCACATAATAAACAAGTTGATTAAGCTGAATAGTTACCATTTTTGGTTAGCTATAGGCTTAATTTTGCTTTTATTAATGTGTTTATTTGGACCAGCTAAACTCTTATTTAATGTTGATTTTTTAGTCCGACAAATTAATTGGTTACAACAATATTCTTGTTGTGCTATCATCGGATTTTTAGTAATATATATAATCTTGACTGTTGTAGGAATTCCAGCGACAATTTTAACTATTGCTGGAGGGGCAGTTTTTGGGTTATCTTGGGGAACTTTTTGGTCCGTAATTGGAGCTACTTGGGGGGCAATAGGAGCATTTTTTTTAGGACGTTATCTGTGCTACGATCTGATCGCAACTAAACTAGAAAAATATCCAATTTTAGCTAGGTTTCAAGCAGCAGTAACACAACAACCATTGAATTTTGTTTTAGTAGTACGTCTAGCTCCGATTGCACCATTTAACTTAATTAATTTTTTATTTGGTTTAACACCTATTCATTGGGTTGCTTATAGTTTAGGGACTTTTGTTGGCATTATTCCAGGGACTTTAGTTTATACTTGGTTAGGAGTAACTGGAGAAGAAGCCTTAAGAGGAGGCGATCGCCTACCTTTCTTCTTCGCTTTATTGTTATTGAGTTTACTTTCCTGTCTGCCCTTTTTTTTCAAAAGAAAACGACTGAATCCTAAGTAGAGCTTGCTTTTTTGCCAAAAGTTCATAACCGCCTTGGAGTGCGCAGTTTTTTCGCTACTTTGGCTTCAAGCTGTTGAGCTAATTCCGAGAACAAGGATTTTTTTAACGCTTTCATCTCTTTTCGTGTGTACCTCCCGTATGGAATTCGACCTGATACCTCCGTTCCCGTTGGCTTATGACGCAATGTGTATTCAAAGGTAGAAATACTCAGAGAGCGACTATGCCGAGCCTTTCTCCGATTTGCGCTATTGACTCCACCTACTGCTGTGCAGGTTACTTCCAATTTATCTAGCAAGCGGTCTGTTTTTCTACTTTTGCTCATTTGCTCGGTCATCTAACGACAAGATGATCTATCCTCCTAGTTCATCTGATGGATATATCGTAACACTAACGGTTGCTCCAAGTTTAGCCACCTCAACTAATAAGTCATTCGGTATGGTAAATGTTCCTTCTGGTCTTTCTTTTGACGATTGCCACCCTACGTTGAAATCAAATTTATCTAAACATTGAAATTCACGATCAAATCGAGATTTGGCCTCTGTTAAAAGAGCAATTAATTTCTGGAAATCACTTGCAGGATTATGATCTTGGGAGCCAACAATGCCAGATCCCTCTGCTTCGATACGAATATGCCATCTTCCATTCTCGACGATGTCTCCGTAAAGTAGATGTGAGTTGTCTTCTAAAAACACCTTGAGGTTCTCAAGATTTTCATTCGATTCAATGTCAACATCGGTATTTATATAGCTAGAGTTCATTTCTTTTACACAACGTCCAAGCTAATACCATTTTTCAAAGCAACCCCTTCTGAAAATCAAAGTGAGCGTAGGTTCGCACAAGAGTTCTTTCGGCTCATCCCTAAAAGAAAGTTTCAAATCCAGCGCCTTACCCTAGCTTGATATTCTCTATATTCGGAGCCAAATTTCTCCTCTAGCATCTTTTCCTCTTGTTTGATAAACTTTTCCTGAATCAGCCAAACAAAGACAGGAATTACTACCAGAGGAGTCAGGCTCCCTAAGAGAAACCACAACCCGAACAAAAAAACTATCATTCCCAAATAAATCGGGTTTCTACTGTAACTAAAAAGTCCCTCCAAGACCAAGTAACTCGATTCTTCATTCATGTCTGATCGTCGTACCTTTTTGCCGAAATAGTCGGTCACAAGATACAACCATTAAAATGCCGATGACTATTGCCCCTATCCCCCAATAAGTAAGAGGCTAGGAATTGTTTTAATCGAGCGATGTCGAGATGCAGAAGTTAGCAGAATCAAGAATTTTTTAATTCTGCATTCTGCATTCTGCATTCTGCATTCTAAATGACCAATAATTGAAGTTATTTACCCATGCCTAAATGTTGGGCTTTTTGATAAACTTTTCCTTCTGTAAGCAGAGAAGGAGCAATAATCACTTCAACTTCCTGCATCTGTTTGAGATTTTTCGCCCCTAGAGTACCCATACTGGTTTTAAGAGCACCAAGGAGATTATGGGTCCCATCATCGAGTTTAGCGGGACCAGTAAGGATTTCTTTAATTGTACCGGTAGTACCCACATTAATGCGAGTACCACGGGGTAAAACTGGACTAGGAGTAGCCATACCCCAGTGATAACCTCTACCTGGAGCTTCTGCAGCTCGGGCGATAGGAGAGCCAATCATTACAGCATCAGCACCACAAGCGATACACTTACAGATATCTCCACCTGTAATAATCCCTCCATCAGCAATAACTGGTACATATTTGCCAGTTTCCCGATGAAAGTCATCTCTGGCTGCTGTACAATCAGCTACCGCAGTTGCTTGAGGTACACCTACGCCCAAAACCCCACGAGAGGTACAAGCAGCCCCAGGACCAATACCTACTAATACAGCAGCTGCCTCTGCTTTCATTAAATTAAGGGCAACATCATAAGTCACACAATTACCTAAAACTACCGGCATAGGCATATCTTGGCAAAATCGGGATAGATCGAGAGGTGTGACTGAAGATGGAGAAAGATGCGCCGTAGAAACTACTGTAGCCTGAATAAATACTAAATCTGCTTGTGCTTCTGCTACTACTTTTCCATATTGGCTTGCACCTACGGGAGTTAAACTGACAGCAGCAATACCACCTTGCTCTCTAATCTCTTTAATTCGTTGTTTAATCAAATCTGGTTTAATCGGTTCAGCATATAATTCCTGCATTAAAGCCACAAATTCAGATTTGCCGACAGAAGTAATCTTGTCCAGAATTAATTCTGGGTTAGCATAACGAGTTTGAATACCCTCTAGATTAAGTACTCCCATTGCTCCTAGCTTTGAGAGTGAAACAGCCATTTGGACATCAACCACTCCATCCATGGCACTGGCCAAAATAGGAATTTCTAGTTCAACTCCTCCAATGGATACATGGGTATCTGCCAAACCAGGATCTAAGGTTCTTACTCCTGGTACAAGCGCTATTTCATCGATTCCATAAGCTCTGCGAGCTTGTTTACCACGACCAATTATAATTTCCACTTTACTTTTTCTTTCCCTAAGCTATTAGCTTAGGTTATCAAATTTTAACGTGGATTGGTAGCCATTGGTGTCAACTTAAGCCAGAAATAGTCTACCAGTGGTTGAATGCAGAATGCAGAATTCAGAAAGTTCGCTGCGCTCGTACACTACGCTGCGCTCCGTGAACAGAATTAAAAACCTTAGCGGAGCGAAGAGATGACTAAAAAATTCAGCCCGAAAAACATGGACTTGTGTTATTAGCTTTGAACTTGAGTTCAAGACGGAGCAATGGTTTTACCTTAAGTTGACACCAATGATTGGTAGCATTTTATCTAATAATAGAGTGATGCTCACATTGGGCTAGCGATGATCTATGAGCCGTTTTCTCAACCATAGCCTATTCATCTGGTATGATAGTAGGTTGTAAAAACTCTTTTCATCCCCATGAGCAAAAGTCAGGGGCATCCTGCACATTTAAGCGTGAATCATGACGACAGAATACTTTGCCAACCCGATGATTCAACTCACTAATCTGGAATTTCAGTATGGGGAAGGAGGATTTTCCCTGCAGCTCCCCCAGTTGGAAGTGAAAGCAGGTGAAAAAATTGCGATTATTGGTGCCAGCGGTAGCGGGAAAACAACCTTATTACAACTGCTCTCAGGGATTCGCTCTCCCTTATCCGGTCAAATCAAGGTAGCTGAAATCTACATCGATCGCCTATCTGAGCGAGAACGACGTCAATATCGGATCTCGCATATTGGCTTTGTTTTCCAGAACTTTGAATTGATTGAATACCTGAACGTGCTGGATAATATTCTGCATCCCTATCGACTCAACCCTGCCCTAACTCTAAATGAAAAGGTGCGCCAACGAGCGGTAGAGTTGGCGGCTCGAGTGGGAATTCAGGATAAGCTGAAGCGGCATGTTAATGCTTTATCTCAAGGGGAAAAGCAGCGGGTAGCAATTTGCCGAGCACTACTGACTCAACCAAAATTACTGCTGGCTGATGAAGCCACGGGTAATCTCGATCCAGCCAATAAACAAAGAGTGCTAGATATTCTTTTTCACTACGTGGATGAGTACCAAGCGACTCTATTAGCGGTTACTCACGATTATGAGTTACTCGATCGCTTTGACCGAGTCATTGATTTGTTGAGCTTTATTAACCAAAAAAACACCGCAACCGAGCCTCAAAAAAATGCTAGCGAGACAACTTCTCAGGAGGAAATTAGATGAACCCCAGTCTCTACCTTGCCTGGAAATACCTCAGCTTCAACAAACTCAAGACGGCAATCTTAATCGCTTGCGTTACGCTGGTTAGTTCCCTGCCCCTAAGTTTGAATTTGTTACTCTCTGCCAGCGAGAATCAGCTGATGGAAAGAGCTGATACCACACCCTTAATTGTCGGCAGCAAAGGCAGCGATCTGGATCTAGCTATTAATACGCTCTACTTTGCTTCTGTCCCGCCCGAACCCATTACCATGGAGGAAGTTAAGGCCGTTCAAAATTCTCAACTGGCTCTCCCCATTCCCATTCATACCCAGTTTCAGGCTCGCAATTTCCCTATTGTAGGAACTACCTTAGATTACTTTGAGTTTCGTCAGCTTACCCTAGCCGATGGTAAGCCCTTTGGCTTTTTAGGAGATTGCGTGTTGGGAGCGGAGGTGGCTAAAACTCTGGGGCTTAAGCCAGGAGATAGCCTGGTTTCCTCTCCAGAAACCGTTTTCGATCTCGGCGGTACCTATCCCCTGAAAATGAAAGTGGTAGGGGTACTCAAGAAAACCCATACAGCAGATGACCAAGCTGTGTTTGTAGATGTAAAAACCGCCTGGGTTATTCAAGGATTAGGTCACGGTCATCAGGATTTAGCCCAATCCTCAGATGGGGACGTTATTTTGGAGCGCAGCCAGGGCAATGTTACAGCCAATGCCAAACTACCTCAGTATAACGAAATTACTCCTAAAAATATTGATTCCTTTCACTTTCACGGTGAAACTGAGACATTTCCCCTCACAGCTGTTATTGCTGTTCCCAAAAATCAAAAGTCTGAGGCGATTTTGCGCGGTCGATATGAAGTGAGTGAAGGGGGCAATCAAATTATTAGTCCCACCTTAGTAGTTGAAGAATTGCTCCTAGAAGTTTTCAAGATTCGTAATGTTTTGAATCTTATTTTTGTCTTGGTGACGATCGCTACTCTGATTGCTATGGTATTGATATTTAACCTCTCCTTGCGACTCCGCCAGCAGGAAATCGAAACCAGTTTTAAATTGGGATGCAGTCGCGGCATGATTGCCAGATTGATTGTTGCCGAGATCGCTACCATTTTGGTAATTAGTTTCGGGCTCTCAGTAGTTATCACAGTTAGCTTGAGCAATTTCAAAAATCAAATTACTCGTACCTTGATTTCATGATACAGTTGCAAGAATATCTTAAATTTAGAAGTAGAAAAATGGCAACTAAGACTTCCTTTAAAAAACTAGCGTTGGCTTTTCCTGCTTTAGTGGCGATCGCTTTTACTTCCACAGCTCTAGTCAGTTGCGGTTCCTCCGACGTGAACCAAACTACTGACAATCAGCAGCCCACTGAGGCAGTTAGCCCTACTACCACTAGTCAATCTAAGTTGGTGGTTTATGTTACCAATTATCCCCTTAAATACTTCGCCGAGCGCATCGGAGGCGATGCCATTACCGTTAAGTTTCCCATCCCCAGTGATATCGATCCGGCATTTTGGGCTCCCGAGGCTAGTGATATCGCCCAACTACAGGAAGCCGATCTGATTTTCCTCAACGGTGCCTCCTACGAAAAGTGGTTACAAACAGTCAGTTTGTCCTCATCCAAGTTAGTTGACACCTCCTCAGCCTTCAGCGATCGCTACCTCACCATTGAAGATACCATTACCCACAACCACGGACCATCGGGAGAGCATTCCCACAAAGGAACTGCCTTCACAACCTGGATTAATTTCCAGTTAGCCATTGAGCAAGCAACTGCGATTCGAGATGCTTTAAGCGATCGACTTCCTGAGCAGCAAGAAATTTTTGATGCTAATTTGACAGCACTGGAAGAGCAATTAATCGCCCTAGATCGACAAATTGAAGCTACTGTGGCCAATTCTCAAGATAAAAATCAACCACTGTTAGCCTCTCACCCTGTTTATGATTACTTTAGTAATAGATATGGCTTGAATTTGAAGAGTGTTCTCTGGGAGCCTGAAACTGTTCCCGATCAACAGCAGTGGGATGAATTGAAGAAAATTTTGGCTGCTCATCCTGCCAAGTGGATGATCTGGGAAGGAGAACCTAATCAGGAAAGTGTTAATCGTCTAAAGGAATTGAGGATTGAAAGTATCGTCTTTGCTCCTGCGGGAAATACACCTGAGAGTGATAATTTTGTAGAGGTGATGCAGGCGAATGCAGATAATCTAAAACTGGTGTTTACTGAATAGGCAGCTAAGCTCATACCAACTTGCGTTCTAAAACATAATTCTCAGATGAGGTAATTTTGGATTTTGGATTTTGGATTTTGGATTGTTTTTTTCTCCCCGCAATACTGTTCGGTTAGTGGCTCAAGTTACAATACTGCTCGGTTAAGCCCCCCAGCCCCCAAATTTGGGGGAGCCAGATTTGTAAAAGTCCCCCGCCCCCCTTACCCCCCAATTCTGGGGGGAATTAGAGGATGCTTCGCTGTTTTTCAGGGGGGATTTAGGGGGCGGAAAAAATAACTTGAGCCAATACTGATCGGTTAAGAAAATTCCTCCCGCCCGGAACGCGCATTTCGGGCTAACAGCTAAAGTCATCTAAAGATGACTATGTATAACTTTTAACCCGTTTTAACGGGTTTTAGCTTTA
>JAAUYA010328723.1_pt1 | contig 38901 bp, 36 predicted proteins | sample 7278161 | NCBI WGS metagenome assembly JAAUYA01 (sample SAMN14350120, study PRJNA611818) | marine sediment metagenome | isolation source: surface marine sediment (3m) | place: French Polynesia: Moorea | collected 2018-08
CTTTTCCTGCTTTACTCGATCGCTGATTTTGGTATACAGAGTTATATCTAAGGAGTCTAATCTTAACTCAGTAATTTTAACCTGACAGGTGGATTGTAATTGTTGGGCAAGGCGATCGCGCAACTGAACATAATTGCAATGTGCCAGGAGTAAAGAAAATTCTCCTTGACTAGCTTCAATTGCCCAAGCTAAGTCTTCTAGAGAACTCTGGTTATGAGCATCAACATCTTCAGGTCGATTGTTGGTTGTTGATTGTTGATTGTTCATTGCTCCTTGCGCCTTGTTTGTTGATTGCGTCTGATTCGTTGCTCAATTTTTACTTCAGCACCGCCCCTAATTCCGGAAACGTTGCGTTACGTTAACCGCGATGCAATACTGCTCGGTTAAGAAAATTACTCCCGCCCGGAACTAAAGTTCGGGCTAACAGCTAAAGTCATCTAAAGATGACTATGTATAACTTTTAACCCGTTAAAACGGGTTTTAGCTTTAAGCCTGAAATTGATTTCAAGGCTTAACCGAGCAGTATTGAACCGCGATGCAGAAGCGCGAATTTAACATTTAGAAATATTGGCATGAGACAGATACTTTTGAAGCCCCCCAGCCCCCAATTCTGGAGGATCATGGACTCAAAGTCCCCCAAACTTGGGGGATTTAGGGGGCGTTCGGTAGTTTCGCTATATTACGAAATATTTTGCCACCAGCATCCGCTAATCGCGCTTCACACCCTACATAAATCTCCTATAGTTGCTTAGTGAGTTGATTTCGTTGTAACAATCTTGCTCGTTTCTGTTGGCGCAATTCTGCATCAATTTGAGCGATCGCATCATCTAGAAACAAATTGTATAATTCTAGTTGGTAATTTGTTTGTCTTAATCTTTCAAGACAACGTTTTTTCGTTTCTTCGTCGGGGTAGGGATTTTGCTCACTCATAGGTTTACTCCAACCTTTTTTGATTTCCTGAATACTAGCATGGGAAGCCTCTAAATTGGCTGACCCATTGTGAATCGCTTGGGATAATAAATTTACCATAGCATTTGAGGCGATGGGCTGTGCTTCCAAAATTCTCAACGTTAAAATGTTAAGCCGAGAATAGGATTGATTCAATCTTTCTTTAACATTTTGTAATTCTTCTAGTTCATTATTTGTTCTTGGGTTTTCCCCATATTTTTCAAAAAGAATCCACTCAGTGGAGCAAGCATTTTCTATTTCTTCTGCTAGTTGTCGCAAGAGGTTGAAAATATTTGTCAAGATTTCTGGGGATAATTTGGCCATTTTTAACCAAAAACTTTCGAGGACGTGCCTAACACAACCTACATAAATCGCTTTATCTCTACTATAACTATTGTTCCAACACAGGATTGATATCGTACCAAGATCCTTGTCGATCGCGATATTCAAAAACAAAGCGATTATGAATAAGTTTATCGTAATCGTCATCCCCTGCTAGCTTTTTTTCTTGCTGGACGCGGCGGATTAATTCCCATTCATTATTAATAATACCAGCCATCATATCACTGCGTTGGTTAACGAGAACTTCTTCTAACTTCTCACGGGAAAGAGGTAATTTTCCAGCCTTATTAATCCAGCTACGGAGAATAATCAGTAAATTTCGCACGTGACCGCCACTCATACTACATAGATAGTCTAACATCTCTGGAGAGTCAAAAACTTGCTGGATAATCTCAGACTCTTTCTCTGCTTGTGAGTTAGGCACTCTCACTAGTACCATCTTTCTTAACAGTTCTATCCCCTCCTGGTGAACTTGACCATCCCTTGACTTGACAGGAACCATTGGTAGAACTGCTGGCAAAACTTTAAACCTTTCTTTAATTAAGCCATTATCATCTGAGTAGCGCAATGCTAGTGGCATAGTATAGATTAGGTGACATTGCAAGCGAGTTAAATCGGTTCCGCGATCTGCAAAGATATACTGCGGCAGAAATCGCCCAGATGGTTTTTCAATCTTTAACAGGCGATCGAGATTATCTACGATGACAACTAATCCTTGCTTTCCTAATTCCTTCAACTTTTGTACAGTCGGGGCAAATAATCCCTGATTGAGAACAGTTAAAACCCCATCTGTTTTCGGTTCTAGATAAGCCCTTAGGCGATCTTGCAAGTCCCGATTCTTTTTGACAGTAGTGCTAATATCACCAATTACAGTTGAGAAACTTGCCGTCAACCCATCTTTACCCCAACCAAAATCTACATCTCCAAACCCTGGAATTTTTATTTTTCCTTCTGTATCAATCTGAATTTCCGTCAGCAAAAGTTTTTTGGCATTTTGAAGCAAATTTTGGAAACCCCCTTACTCCTGATCACTTTGCTCCTGCTCTAAACTCTGACTGACGCGACGGGCGATCGCCAATAAAATATCGCTGATATCAACATCACCCATATCTAAGTCTTCATCAGACTCAAAATAGACCACGTGAAAGCCTTCTGCTTCTAAACCTTGTTTCAGGTATAATAACTCAGTAGATTTACCACAGCCTACATGTCCGGTAAATAGATTACAAGTAAACTCGTTCTCGTCCGCCCAAGAGATACTATTTTTGAGTTCTTCAATAATCTGACCTCCTCGCACAGAAGAAAAATCGATATAATACTTTTTATCCTCAGGGTTACTTACATCCAGCGTTTTACTGGGATTTGCTGCTCGATAAAATTTCTTTATATCCAAGTTCATAATATTTCTCTTTTCTGTATCTAATTTAGGACTTAACACCAAATTTGGGAGACTTCTGAAGCAATTACCCCCATATTGGAGGAAAGTAAAACCATGCGTACTTTTTGATCATAAGCCGTACCCAAAGATTTAGTCAAAATAGACGGTAAAGTATTTAGAGCTTTTCAGACTTATGGGTAAGGAATAAGCCCTAAAATCAGTCTACAATTGAAATGAGAGCATTAATTAATACTCAAGAGGAGCTATGCTTATGTCAGAAACTACCGTAATTCCTCAATCTTACACTGATACTGAACTAAAAATAACCCTACCGCCTACTCAAGAAGAACTTATCTGTGATGATGGTGTTCCTATGGAAACTCAAAGACATAAACTACAAGTTGATTTTCTCATCGATCAATTATTACTTTGGCTAGAACAACGAGAAGATGGTTATGTAGGTGGTAATATGTTCGTGTATTATAGTTTAGTCCAAGTGAAAAACCAAGACTTCAAAGGACCAGACTTTTTTGCGGTTTTAGGTGTACCGAAAGGAGAGCGACGTTGTTGGGTAGTATGGGAGGAAGAAAAAGCTCCTGATGTAGTCATTGAATTGTTGTCTCCCTCGACAGCAATAGCAGATAAAACCACTAAAAAAGAAATTTATCAAAATAAATTGCGTGTACCTGAATATTTTTGGTACGATCCCTTTAATCCTGATGACTGTGCCGGTTTTGTCCTAGAAAACGGCGTTTATCAACCCTTAAGTTTAGATGAGCAAGGAAGATTCATCAGTCAAAAGCTAGGTTTAGCCTTAATACCTTGGCAAGGAATCTATAAAGGAGTAGAAGCGACTTGGTTGCGTTGGCAAAGTTTAGAGGGTGTTTTATTACCTACACCAGAGGAATATGCACAGGTTAGGGTTGAGCAAGAAAAGCAACGTGCTGAGCAAGAAAAGCAACGTGCCGAGCAAGAAAAGCAACGTGCTGAACAAGAAAAGCAACGTGCCGAGCAAGAAAAGCAACGTGCTGAAACAGCAGAAAGAAAACTTGCACAACTACAGGCTAAATTAGATTCCCTTGACATTAACCTCGAAGAATAATAAATTTCAGTCAAGAACTTCTAAAATCGGTGCTACTTGCATTGATAGTATTAATTTTACTGCCACAGCAGAAGCGATCGCCGCAGTCAAAAAAAAGCACTCTGGTATGCTACTCAAGATTAGGGGGAGAACAAAAAGTAAAAACACCTTTTACTTTACAAATTAGTGATTTATTGATATCTCCCCGCTTTTGAGAATCGGTCTTTAGAAGAATGGCGCTGATTTAAGTAATCTTTGTCTCGCGCAAAGACGCAAAGACACAAAGATGCAAAGGAAGCAGGCTTTCTGATCGCTTATTTCAGTGACATTCGTCTTTAGAAAGTGCCCATCAATACTAGCATAGTAAATACAGACACCAATCCAATTAGAACCAAGAAGATTAGAGGCCACGGTTCACGATTAATTTTATCTAGATATTCGTTTTGCTTCCGGTCTTCTTCCGTTAAGGGTTTAAAATACATTTCTCGCATTATTTTTACTCTCCCTTTATACTTAAAATAATATTTGTGAGTTCAATTTACATACTAAACTATAACCATAAAAATTATGAGAAATTGATAAAAATGTATAGAAAAATTAAATTATCTTAATAATTGACTTGAAGCATAGCTGTAGGAGTTAAGGGGAGATTTAAACCTTAATGATAACCTTGTTTTTACAAAAAATAAGATATTTTTAACATTAATTAACATATTTAGGCTCTTTATCACTGAAAAAGGCAGGAAGCAGAAGATAGTCAATGATGGGATGATTCTCATGTTTTAAAAATAGAAGTTTGAATTTTGTCCTCTTAAATAAAGTGATCTATTAGTCTAGCTGATTGGTATAATTCAGATAGGCTGAAGCTTTTAAATCTAGACTGCTCCGGTCTATTTTCGCTATATTTACTCCTAGTTAAAAACAATTTTTATGAGCGATATAAATCAAGACAAAATAACTCTTACTCATCTTCAAAAATTAGGTAGCAGCCCATGCCCTAAGCCTTTATGGCATGATTGCTTGGTTAAGCTTGTTAAGCCTCGAAACTTACTCAATTCCCTATGTTATGTTGCATTCGCTACTTTAGTGATCTTAAATCCCATTCATCCTGCTTTAGCTCAAGAGCAGGTAACGCCAACTTTAACCGTTACAGGAGAGGGAATAGAAACTATCAGTGCTACTTTAATTCAAGTTAACCTTGGGGTAGAAATTCAAGGAGAAAAAGCGATCGCCGTACAGGAAGAAATAGCTAAGCGCACTACTGCCGTGGTAAACTTTTTAAAAGAGCGTAGGGTAGAAAAACTACAAACCACTGGTTTTCGTCTCCAACCCCAATACCGATATGAAAATAACCAAAGGAGCCTCGTAGGCTATGTTGGGGTTAATACCGTCAGCTTTCAGTTACCAGTAGAAAAAATTGGTAATTTGCTAGATGAAGCAGTGAAAATTGGTGCAACGAGAATTGATAGTATTAGCTTTACTGCGACAGCTCAAGAGTTGGCAGCAGCGGAAAAAGAAGCACTTCGCAAAGCAACTCAAGACGCTCAAGAGCAAGCAGAAGCAGTCTTAAGAGCATTAAACTTAACTGCGACAGAAATTATCAAAATTGACATTAAACGCTCTTCTTCTCCTCAACCAAGATTAGGGATACAAAGTGCAGCAGCAACTAATGGTACGCCAATTATCGGGGGAGAACAAAAAGTACGAGCTTTTGTCACCCTCCAAATTAGTTATCAGTAAATCAACATGAGTGACAAATTAAGTTTAGGCACAAGATTATTTTTATCGCATCTAATTGTCATGATTGTGAGTTTAGGGACATTTACTTTTATTGCTAAATTTTCCTCGCCACAATTTTTTGTTTTACGTTTAGAACAACTAGAAAAAAAGGGATTTTTTACGGTCAGATCTGCTCGTACTTATCTGATTGATGGTTTTCAAACTGCTTGGGATCGCAGCGCAATTTGGTCAGTAATTGTCGGGGCAACTGCTGCAGGTGGGGTAAGTTATTGGTTAACCAAGAGAATTATGAAACCCTTAAAGCAAATGAAGCAAATTACCCAAAATTTTGCAGCAGGGGAGTTGAGCCAGAGAATGCCAGATAGCGACATTCCTGAATTAAATCAACTTAGTATTAGTTTTAATCGTATGGCTGGTAGTTTAGAAGATGTCGAACAAAGAAGGCGAGAATTAGTCAGCGATTTAACCCACGAATTACGCACTCCTTTAACAGTAGTGAGGGGATATTTAGAAGAGTTAGCAGCAGGAGAAATTCAACCTTACCCAGAGTTATATTTAAGTCTAGTTAGAGAAACAAAACGTCTAGAAAGATTAACCAGAGATCTACAGGAATTGTCAAAAGCAGAAGCAGGTTATTTATCCATTAATTTACAATCAGTTAATTTACAGCCTCTATTAGAATCTCTGGTGGAAAAATTTGCCGATCAATTACTAGAGGAAGGCCCTATTTTACAATTAAATTGTTCCCCCAATTTACCTCCAGTTTTAGCAGATCGAGACCGCCTCGAACAACTAATAGTTAATTTGATTGGTAATGCTATTCGGTACACGGAAAAAGGCTCAATTAACCTCAAAGCATGGCAAGATAATCATCAAATTTGGGTCGCGGTTACAGATACTGGAGTCGGTATTGCGCCTGAAGATTTAGCTCATGTATTTGAAAGATTTTGGCGTGCTGATCGCTCTCGCTCCAGCTATTCTGGAGGTAGTGGCATTGGGCTAGCCATTGCCCATCGCTTGGTAGAATTACAAGGAGGGAACATTGAAGTAGAAAGTGAGTTAGGAAAGGGTAGTACCTTTCGCTTCTCTCTTCCCTGTGTATAGCTTTTTCTAGTAAAAGACCTAAAATTTCCGGTTCCACTATTACTCTGTCAAGATAGTTTTGAGGAACTCGCTAGAATAATTTTAGATTTTGGATTTTGTGATTGGGCAAACATTCTGCATTCTGCATTCTGCATTCTGCATTCCCATTATCCTATCCCTCAACTCAAAATTGTCGGAGTACTAGTAATTCTAGGGTGGTTGTTACTCAAACTCCGAGCGACTGAGTTCACTCGAGAATAATCCTTCCATAGAAATGAGAGGCTCAGGAATACTATTTATAACTTCTTCTTCACCATACAAAATTACCTCTGCTTGCTGTTCACTCCAATAAAGCATCCAATTAGGTTGTAACCCCAGCACAATAATCAATAATACTAATACCATCGCCGGTATTTTTTCAGACCATAATACTCTGGGAATTTGGGCTAATTCGGCGGTTAAACGACCAAAAAATACTTTATTGACCATCAGTAAGAAATAAACCGCTGTTAAGCCTGTACCGATGAGACAGAGTAAAGTTTGCACGGGAAATATGGGAAAACTGCCTCTAAATACTAAAAATTCGCAGATAAAACCGATCATTCCCGGAATACCAGCACTAGCCATTACTCCTAGAATCATTAAACTCCCCGTTAGCGGTAAGCCTCTTTCTGGGTTGAGTAAACCCCTTAAATAATCGACATCTCGACTCCCGGTTTTCTTGTATACCAACCCTACCAAAATAAATAAGAGGGCGGAAATTAGACCATGACTGACCATCTGTAAAATAGAAGCAGTTAAGCTCAAGCGGGTAGTAGCCGCTGCTGCTAAGAGTATATAAGCCATGTGGGCGATGGAGGAATAAGCGACCACTTTTTTCATATCTTTTTGGGCGATCGCACATGAGGCACCATACAAGGCACTAATAGCGGCTAGAGTAGCTAAATATGGTGCTAAGGTTACCCAACCTTCCCGAAACAAACCTACGGCAAACCTCAACAAGCCGTAAGTACCTAATTTTAATAATACTCCAGCTAATAATACAGAAATGGGTGTAGAAGCTTCCACATGGGCATCCGGCAACCATGTATGGAAAGGAAAAATGGGAATTTTAATGAATAAGCCTACTAACAATGGTACTAATAGTAGTAATTGGGTAGCAACAGGTAGAGTGTGCCCTCTCAATGGTTCATAGGCAAAACTATTAGCCCCACTCAACCAGACTAAACCCAAAAAGGAGATCAACACCAAAATCCCTGAAAGGGCAGTATAGAGCAAAAATTTCATGGCTGCATAGCCTCTTCTTTGCCCTCCCCAAATAGCAATGAGAAAGTATAGCGGGATAATTTCTAACTCGTAAAATAGGAAGAATAGTAGTAAATCTTGTGCTAGGAATGCCCCTGCTACTCCCCCACTTAAAAGTAACAGCATTGCATAATAAAAACGGGGGCGTTGAATGGACTTGTTACTGTTTAAAATTGCTAATATGGTCAGCAAACTATTTAAACAAATGAGAGGAAATGAAAGTCCATCTATTCCTAAATTATAATTTAAACCTAACCAGCTTATCCAAGGCAGATACTCTGAAAACTGAATAATTAATAATCCAGGTTGATATTTAATAGCAATTATTAAATTAACAATTAAAATACTAAATGCAAAAACTAAAGCCAGATTTCGGTATTTTTCTTCATCTTTAAAACTAGGAATAAATCCAATTATTACTGCACCCAAGATAGGTATCCAGATTAAAGAACTAAGCATTTTATTTGTGGATTATGGATTGTGGATTGTTGATTGTTAATGAATAATTGTTTATTGATAATTGATTGTGGACGACCAATAGTTTATGATCATCTCCCATTGACCACTGAGTACAAACCAAATTAATAAACTCACCCCAATGAGAATAGTAAAAATGTAAAACTGAGATTGACCGGAAACGTTATATTTCAAGGCACTGCCACTAAAAATAGTTACCAAACTTACTAAATTAACTACTCCATCAATTACATAGCGATCGAACCAAGATGTTAACTTAGATAAACTAGAGACAGCAAACACTACAGTAAAATTATAGATTTTATCTAAATAAAAGTCATAAGCTAGCAAATCCTGGGCAAATCGCATGGTTAATTGATTCGGCCTTGCCCAAGCTCGCCCTAAGTTGATCGCAGCACCAATTATACAACCTAAGATTCCTGAAACAATTAACAAGGGGATTGCATACTTAACTACTAGAGTGTCAGGATTATTTAAGGGTGTAGTAGGACTTAACCATAACGGCCACTTAATCGGTGCCAGAGGAGTAAGTAAAGTGACAACAGTCAGACTTACCATCGGTACAGCCATCTGCCAAGCAACTTCTGGTGCCCGACGAGTTTTGCTTTGCGGTTCACCTAAAAAGACTAAACGGAAAACACGAGTTAGATTAATTGCGCAAATAGTATTAACAAATAAGATTAGCCCTAACAACCACCAATCAGTTTGCCACGAACCATTGAACCAACGATTGAAAGTCCAAAACATCCCCATGGGTAGTAAAGCAACTAATCCGGCACTCCCCACCAAAAAAGCGGTACTGGTAGCGGGCATTTTTGACCACAAACCTCCCATTTCCGTGATATTTTGGTTATTAGTCGTTAAAATTACCGCACCACCACTCATAAACAGTAACGCTTTGGCGATCGCATGAGTAAACAACAATAAAAAGGCAATATCCACATGACCTAAACCGACAGCAATAAACACTAACCCTAAATAAACACTGGTAGAGTGAGATAGAGCGCGTTTAATATCTATTTGTGCCAGAGCGATTAAAGAAGTACCGAGCGCTGTTACTGTGCCAATGATAATTAAAGCATCAGATGATACGGGAGAGAGGGTAAACACAGGTTCTAATTTAATTAACACATAAGCCCCTGCCGATACCACAATTGAATTACGCATAATTCCCGCTGGGTTAGGACCTTCCATCGCCTCGTCCAACCATAAATTAAGGGGAAATTGAGCACATTTACCTGTAGGTCCAGCAATTAAAGATAAACCCAACAAAGCTGCTGTCAAAGGCGGTAAGGGTGCATTTTCTGCCCAAGCTTCTAATTGAGAAAAACTCAGTCCTGCTCCATAACTCGATAGTGCCACCACCCCCATCAAGAGAATAATATCTCCTACTCGTTTAGTTAAAAAAGCATCCCTAGCAGCAGTAACTACCAAAGGTTGAGCATACCAAAAACCTACCAATAAATAGGTTGAAAGAGTCAACAATTCTAACAGAGCATAAGTAAGCAAGAGCGAATCACTCAGAGCAATCCCTCCTAAAGCCGCCTCAAAAAACCCCATCAGCCCAAAAAATCTTGCTAGAGACCAGTCTTTTTCCATGTATCCTAGAGCATAGAGTTGGCATAATAAACTAATACCTGTAATTAACTCCAAAGCCCCAATACTCACTGGAGAAATTTCCAGCGCCAAAGATAGGTCTAAGTCAGCGACTCTCAACCAATGAAAGACCAAATGTTGTGACTCTCGTTGCCAAATTGCAATAAAAACAACAGTACCATGAAGAAAAGATACTAGAGTCAGCAATATATTTACATAAGCCGCTGGTTTAGGCCCAGTTTTACGAATCATGCCGACAGCCCAAGGGAGACTTAAAATAGCTCCTATTAAGCCATAAAAAGGTACAAACCAAGCAAATTTGATTAAAAAGTCAGTCATTATGCCGTTAATTTATTATTTTTCTTATTTTCAGTGACATACTCCCACGCTGACTGCTTGAGCAGTATAGGCGTGAGCTTCTGTCGCAGATAGTTGTTTAGACTTTCTGCCCTTGCTGTTTTATAGAGAACCGATGCCCAAGTCCTCTTAATTTTATTAGGGCGGCAGAATTTCAGCTAAACCTTAAAATATCATGGTTTTATCCCAACTTACAAGCAAGTATAATTATCTATCTCAATACTGCTCAGTTAAGAAAATGTTAATTGAGGTAACGCAGGGGGCAGAGGGCAGAAGGTAAGAGAATCAAGAATTTTTAAATTCTGTTCACGGAGCGCAGCGTAGTGTACGCCCCGCTTGCGGCAAGAGCGTAGCGACCTCGTAGCGCCCCGCTTGCGGCACGAGCGTAGCGACCTCTTTCTGCATTCTGAATTCTGCATTCTGCATTCCCCTCCTTCCTCCTCCCTGTTCCCATGCAGCCCATCGGTGTACAATTAATTTTACTCTTGTTGCATCATTTGCAAATTTTCACGAACCGTTTTTGTATTCGGATGCTCTTTACCTAATGATATTTCCAAAATTGATAATGCTTGTAAAAAGAGGGTTTCTGCATCTTGGTACCTTCCTTGGAAACTGATTACTACCTTCAGTAAACTCAATCCCTTGACTAACTAGCGGTTCAGTTGTAACTAAAGACGGTTCAGGCTGAAACTGAAATATACCGTTACGCCAACTATAAAAATCTGGAGACTTCTTAGCAAGTTGAGCAAAAATCCTTGATGGAATCCATAATACAATTGGTATTTTTAATTCCCGCATGAGGGTTTTTAATGATCTCGTCCAGAATTAGATTTGAGATACTTATCACTAATTACTGTAATAACGCATTTTCCCTCACCTATCTGCTGCATAAACTCCCGAATTAAACCTTTATAGTTCAAATCAGTCTTGTCGCGGACAATCTTGATTCCCTTCTTTTGAAAAGTAGATTCTAAAGCATTAGCAATTTCCTCACTTTCCCCTCCCCAAGCATAGGAAATAAATATTTCTGACTTCGGCATAATTTCCTGAAACTCCGCCTTGAGGTCCTTCTCAATTTTAGCAGGGTGTTCTGGTGAATTTCGCTCCAGCTTAGGTGATTTCTCTGAATAAATATCCCAGAAAGCCAACCGATAATGGTAACGGTGCGTTACGGTGAATTATTGCATTCAATTTTGTTTTACAGATTGTCGCCACCTAACGCACCCTACTCATCACTACTCATCACTGAAGAGGACGCAAGCCTTAACTCGTGTCAACTTAAGGTGAAACCCAAGCCAAGTCTTGAATTAAAATTTCAGGCTCAGAGCAGAAAACGGTTTTGGTGCGTTGCTTTCCGCACCCTACGCAAGATTCTAAGGTTGGCTTTATACTTTGCCACTAACCTTAAGCCACAAATAGTTGACTGGTAAGATATAAAGACCACTATGGCTAATCAATCGGATTTGATATGACTCGATGCTGAAATAATCGCGATCGCGCGATCGCCTCAAGCCTTCTTTAATTTCCCTGATTTCCTCATCCAAAGCTAGCTGACTGGTTTTGAGGGGGTTAGCTGAAAGGAAATATAATACCATTTTTCTCTATTCTTGAGAAGGATTTAGTTAGGTAGGCAACAGGCAAAAATCCCTAGAGCTAAAAAACATCTTCCCACAATATAATTTATAATTGCTAATAACTAATCATTGTTTATTCTCTACTGAATATTAGCTCAGGAGTTCAAAATCATGTCGTCTAATCAAGAAGTAAAATCTGCCGAGCAAAATCCCACACAAAATCCAACAGAAGATAACAGTTTGGCAGACGAAAATCAATCCCAGTGGAAAACTCAACTAGGAGCATTTTTTAGTAGTTGGAAATTTAAACTAGGAGTAGTTTTAACCTCTCTAGTAATGTTTTTTTTGTTAGTCTTTTTCTGGTCACACCTGATGGCAGTAACAGGAATGAAACTTTGGGCAAGTAGTGCTAAAGCTAAACCCATAGAATGTATGATAAAAGATACTAATAGTGATGAATATATTAGTTGTACTGCTTTACTTGATGGGCAGGTAGTTCCTTTAGAGTGTGGAACTAGTATTTTAAATCTTGGTTGTCGTGTTAATTATGGTACAGCATCTCCTTCAATCAGATCTTTAAAAATTAAAAAGTAATCTGGTGTTTTCCCCGTCTGCAATTTTTTACGGACGGTTTTTTTCATGGAAAGAAAAAATGGTATAGTTTAGGTAAATCAGAGATAGTTAATCTTGTTAAAAGTAGGAAAATATGGGAATTCTTATTGATGGTGTCTGGCATGACCAATGGTACGATACCAAAAGTACCGGCGGACGTTTTGTCAGACAAGAATCTCAGTTTCGCAACTGGGTTACTCCTGACGGTAGTGCGGGAGTATCCGGTAAAGGCGGCTTCAAAGCCGAACCAGGACGTTATCATCTCTACATATCTTACGCCTGTCCTTGGGCCTGTCGCACCCTTATTTTCCTCGTTCTTAAGGGATTGGAGGAGATGATTTCTCTATCTGTCGTCCACTGGTTGATGGGAGAAAATGGCTGGACGTTTGCATCAGGGGAAGGTGTAATTCCCGATACTGTCAATCAAGCTCAGTTTTTGCATGAAATATATACAAAAGCTGATCCTACCTATACTGGGCGAGTTACCGTACCAGTTTTATGGGACAAGAAAACAGGTGCTATAGTCAACAATGAATCTTCTGAAATTATCCGTATGTTTAACACTGCTTTTGATGATGTTGGTGCCTTAACGGGAGACTATTATCCAGAAGCATTACGAGATGAAATTGATGCCTTAAATGACAAGATTTATCACACCGTCAATAATGGCGTTTATAAAGCCGGATTTGCTACGACACAAGAAGCCTACGAAGAGGCGGTTATTCAATTGTTTGAAACCCTCGACTGGTTGGAAGAACGCTTATCAACCCGTCGTTATTTAACTGGAAATCAACTCACTGAAGCAGACTGGCGACTATTTACTACTCTAGTACGCTTTGACCCAGTATATGTCGGTCATTTTAAGTGTAATAAGAATCAGTTAGTGAATTACCCCAATCTCTGGGGATATGTCCGTGAACTTTATCAGATGCCGAAGATTGCCGAGACGGTCAATTTTCAACACATCAAGGGGCATTATTATCAGAGCCACAAAACTATTAATCCTACTGGAATTGTGCCTATTGGTCCTCAAATTGATTTTACCCAGCCTCATGGTCGAGAAGCAAAAGCGTAATTTTCCAGTTGCGTGAGATGTAGTGAAGCATCTTTAGGAACTTTTATACTCTGAACGGGTAAGAACTTGACATTTTTAAACCGGCTCAAAACGCCTTCACGCTGAGAGATAAGCATTTTTGGCAAAAGTTAAGTTTTGGGGATGCGCGGAGGCGGAAACGCCGTGAATATCAGTCAACCAGACTTATGTGTACACGGTAGGTTTTTTAAGCAGGGGTCAATCTACAATCTTCAATCAATAATCTGCAATCCTTTGACCCCGCTCCGGATCTCGCCTATGGCGATCGCCTGCTAGGCAAAAGTTTCAGAATTCAGAAATGGCAAGGTTTTTCCCAGATTTACATAAAGAGAGTTAATAAATTATGGTAATAAATATGGTAATTATATTTAGTCAGTAATCCAAATTACTAATTACAATTCTAAAGTTGATCGAAGGTATCAACATAGCGTGTTTATGAGGAGACAGGAGCAATGAAACAAGCAAACCTACCTTATATCAATCTAAATTTGTTAGTTCGAGGAAAGAATCTAGCTTTACAACTAGTTGAAGATTTTCGGCCAAGATTTTTTCAAAGTTCTGCTCTTAGAGAAATCTTCCAGTCAGTTCTCAGCAAAAATGTAGATGATGTCGTCAATGTATTGAAACAGGAGGACCGAGCCCCAGAGAAAATTTTTCCTTCTGGAGAAGAGGTTCCAATTCAAGGGCAACTTTATCGCGCTGATAGAGCTTTTGCCCAAGAAATTATGTACCTGCCCCAGAAAGATACAGATAGCCTTGAGCCTGTCCCCGTTGCCTTAGAGGGCAATGCCACCAGCTTTTTCTTTTCGCTGCAATCAAGTGCCACGGTTGATGGCTCCACCTTCCAGGATGAGGATATCGTTTTCTTTGATGGCACATCCCAATCCTTCAGTACTTGGTTCGATGGTTCTGATGTGGGCCTTGGCAGTCTAGAAATTGCCGCATTTGACATTATCAGTGATAAGGAAATACTATTGTCATTTACGGCTCCCACCACGATCGCAGGGATTGCGGTTGATGATTCTGATGTCGTCCGATTTACGGCCAGTGAGTTAGGCGAAACTACAGTAGGCAGCTTTGACCTCTGGTTTGATGGCAGTGATGTGGGGTTAACGACGAGTGGGGAAGATGTGGATGGTATCCAGCTGCTCGATGATGGCAGTGTCCTGATCTCTACACATGGTACGGCAAACGTACCAGGTTTGTCTGGAATACAAGATGAGGATATCCTGCGCTTTGACCCTACCAGTCTGGGGAGTGGCACAGCTGGAAGTTGGTCTGTCTATTTCGATGGTAGCGATGTGGGTCTGGCAAACTCCAGTAGTGAGGATGTGAAGGCGATCGCCCTAGACCCGGATAACAATAATCTCCATCTGTCCACCGTCGGTAACTTTTCCGTCCCCGGGATTGCAGGAGCTGACGAAGATGTTGTTGTCTTTACTCCCACAAGCACAGGTCCAAATACGTCGGGTAACTTTGAACCGGTGTTATTTTTCGATGGTTCAGGAGTAGGTATTGGAGGGGATATTCGGGGCTTGGATTTGGCCATTGGATTTGGAGGTGCCCCAGAGCCGCTTACTAACACACCACCCGTAGCCAATGACGATAGCTTTACCCTAGATGCCGACACTACCTTCACCAGCAGTGCACCGGGAGTCCTAGCCAATGACAGTGATGCCGATGGTAATAGCCTTTCCGTGAGTTTACTCAGCACTGTCAGCAATGGTAGTCTCACCCTCAATGACAACGGCTCCTTTAGCTATACCCCAACGCCTGGCTTTAGAGGCACAGACAGCTTTACCTATGCCGCTAGCGATGGCACTGCCACCGACAATGCCGCCGTCACCCTGACGGTAAATGCCCCCCTGCCACCGCCCCCAACCTCTCAATTCAACATCGAGGTCAATTTCATCGATAACAGCCTCACTGGGAGTCAGCAGGCGGTGTTTACCGATGCAGCCAATCGCTGGGCCGAGATCATCGTTGAAGATATTCCCGATGTGTTTGTGTCGGGTATCGGTTTGATTGATGATGTGTTCATTGATGCCAGTGCCCCTATCATTGACGGGGTGGGAGGCATCCTAGGCCGGGCGGGGCCGACCCGCATTCGCTCGAGGTCGTTCCTACCCGCAACCGGTGTGATGGAATTTGATAGCGCCGATTTAGCTAATTTACAGGCAAGTGGCCGATTAGAGGATGTGATTCTACATGAGATGGGACATGTGCTCGGTATTGGCGCCATCTGGGACTTTTTCCCAGACTTGTTGACAGGGGCAGGCTCGGCTGACCCCCGATTTACAGGTGCCCAAGCCACGGCTGAGTACAACAGCATTTTTGATCTCAATGATTCATCGGTGCCTGTGGCCAATACTGGTGGTCCCGGAACTCGCGATTCCCACTGGCGCGAGTCTGTCTTTGACAATGAACTCATGACGGGTTTCCTCGATTCTGGGAGAGAGAATCCCATCAGTCGAGTCACGATTGGGTCACTCGCTGATGTGGGTTATGGGGTGAACCTACAGGCAGCAGATCCCTATATACCACCCTCATCTTTGGTGGCGAGTAATCTTTCTCCTGGCACATCCTCTGGCACATCCTCCGGCACAGGTTTGAGTGGATTCCTCTCTACCGATAATCACTTTTCCAACGAACCCGAAGAGGATCACTTCATGCTAAGACCTAATCCTATCTTGGTCTAGCAGGGTCACTCAACCATAGGCAGGAGCGGTTGGCGAACTGCTCCTGATCGTGTTTTTGATGTTGGCGATCGTGATAACTTTATTCGTTAATTTTGGCAGTCTAAGCTATTCTTAAGCATAATAGATTAATAACTAATTATAATTGTGAGGAGTATTTATGGCAGTTCAATTACAACAGGCGATCGCCGTTGGCACTTATATTCTCAGACAGCGCTTACAAGGAAAAAAACGCTTCCCCCTAGTGCTCATGTTAGAACCACTGTTTCGCTGTAATTTAGCTTGCCCAGGTTGCGGCAAAATTCAACATCCGGTAGAAATTCTCAAAACTCATTTAACCCCAGAAGAATGCTTTGCAGCAGTAGAAGAATGTGGAGTACCTGTAGTTTCTATTCCCGGTGGTGAACCTTTACTTCATCCCCAAATAGATGAAATTGTCCGGGGGTTAGTAGCAAGGCGAAAATTCATCTATCTTTGCACTAATGGCATCTTATTAGAAAAAAGCTTAGCTAAGTTTGAACCTTCTCCCTATTTAACTTTTAGCGTACATCTGGATGGCTTAAAAGAACAACATGACCGCTGTGTGGATCGTAAAGGAGTATTTGATACCGCCATTAAAGCCATTAAAGCAGCTAAAGCGAAAGGTTTTCGAGTAACAACCAATACTACTGTGTTTGAGGGAGCAAATCCCCAAGAAATGCAGACATTTTTCGACTTTTTAGCCGAATTAGATGTAGATGGCATGATGATTTCCCCTGGCTACAGCTATGAATGGGCACCAGATCAAGAACATTTCCTCAAACGAGAACAAACCAAAGCTTTATTTAAAGAGATTTTGTCCCCGTGGAAAACAGGTAAAAAACGCTGGGATTTCAATCACAATCCCCTCTTTTTAGATTTTCTCATGGGTGAAAAAGATTATGAATGTACACCTTGGGGCAGTCCGAGTTATAGTGTCTTGGGTTGGCAAAAACCTTGTTATCTCCTCAATGAAGGGCATTATCAGACTTTCCAAGAGTTATTAGATCATACCGACTGGGAACAATATGGACACAACAGTGGTAATCCTCAATGCGCTGATTGCATGGTGCACTGCGGCTATGAACCTAGTGCGGCGATGGATGCCCTGAAACCAGAAAATACCGGCAGGGCGATCGCCAGTTTATTTTCTTAAAATGAAGTTGTTTGTCATTGGTTATTAGTCATTGGTCAATACAAAAAAATAAGAGATACTAAAAGTATAGAGCTATAAAATGACTCTAAATCAATTGAAGACAAACTGAAGAAATAAGCTATGAGTACGGTTTTACTTGTAGAAGACAGTCTATCTGCTAGAGAAATGATTACTGAGTTGCTCAAAAATCATGGTTTAGTCGTTAAAGCTGTCTGTGATGGCGTAGAAGCACTAGATCTGCTGAAAAAATATAATCCCGATCTAGTAGTTTTAGATATTGTTATGCCCCGAATGAATGGTTATGAAGTCTGTCGCCGACTGAAGTCGGATCCAAAAACTAAGGACCTTCCCGTGGTAATTTGCTCCTCTAAAGGAGAAGAATTCGATCGTTATTGGGGAATGAAACAAGGTGCCGACGCTTACATAGCCAAACCCTTTCAAGCCATAGAATTAATTGGCACAATTAAACAACTATTAAGAAGATAGGGATACAATGGGATTAAAGCTAAGATGGGGGACAGTGTGACCAATAGTGAGTCAGCATCAATCCAGATTGAGCAAGATTCACCCATAAATCAATCCCATACTTGAATAATTAAATCATTTTTCCTATAGCCAGTAAAAATAATGGTTGAGAGCACAGACTATTTACAAGCACAAAAATCGAATATATCTGAAGAACTTGAACAAGAATTAGAAACTCCTCAAGGGGAATTGCATTTGCGTTTTTATCTTCCTTCTGGAGATGAATTTGCTTTGCCAGCAGTAGGAATCAGAGAAGTAATGCAACAAGAGCCCGATCGCATTACACCGATTCCTAATGCTTCACCATTATTACTGGGAACAATTAACCTGAGAGGACAAATTATTTGGGTTGCTGATTTGGGGCAATTTTTAGGATATATTAATCTGCTTAATACAGAGAGAGCAGAAATACCCGTAATTGCGGTAGAAGAGCAAGAAACAATTTTAGGGTTAGCGGTAGATAAGTTAGGAGCAATGGAATGGTTAGATGTAGAAAATTTGCAAATACCAAGAAATGTTTCCGATCATATAGCTCCTTATATTCAAGGAGAATGGGTATTAAATGAAAATCAGCACATTAGACTTCTAGACCAAATTGCCATTCTACGTTCAGCCCGTTGGGTAGCATGAAGTAGAATAAAATCTTTCTAGCTAAAATCAACTTAAACCTCGATTGCCAACTACTTAGAACTTATGAGTATTGATGGAGAAAGCAAAATGGCATCCGAAATAGATTATCAAACAACATACAGACAAGCACAAAAGGCTTACATAGAAGGTGATTTAGATACAGCAACTAGAATTGCTAATGATATGGCCCAAGAATATCCTGACGATCCCAGTATTTTATTATTGCAAGGTCATATTTGTTTACGTCAACAGGACTATCAACTAGCCAAAGAAAAATATAATATTGTGATAGAGGTAAGCGATGATCGAGAAATAATTAGTTTAGCTAATCAAGGTCTTGAACAAATTCATCAAGAGGAAGAATCAGAGTTGGGCAATTTTGATTTATCCGCTCCAGAAGGCTTTGATATGGCCGAACCAGATCTTACCGATACAGAGGATGAAGATGATTGGACTAAGAGCATCCAATTTGAAAATATGGACTGGGATCGTGCTGAACTAGAAGATGAAGATTTAGAAGATCCTACTTTAAAACAAGAACATACATCTTTTGACAATAGTTTTAGCAAATCTCAAACTAATCTAAGCAACCAAAAAGATGCAGTTGAATTTGAAGATGTTTTTGGCGATAACGATGAACCATTGGAAAATACAATCATACAAGATGAAGAAGAATTTTCTTGGAAAGAAACCGAATCAAAACAACAATATAATTTAGATAATATAAAGGTTAATTTAGATGAAAGTGAAATAGATTATGAGAATTTTGATGATAATTATGAAGAGGATTTTGATTCCGATGGACTACTACAAGAAAGTGCTGCTCCTACTTTTGTCGTCTCTTCAGAGCCTAATGTAGAAGGATCGGGATCGGGATTAGATGATTTAGAAAAAATGCTTACCAATTCTTCGGAGATGCTCGATAATTTTAAGGAAGAAGATTATGAGACAGGAGGATTGGAACCTATTTCTTCAGAAGAGGATGGAGGAAGTAGCACCAAAAATAAATTTCCACCTCAAGCCCAAGAGTCTAGCGACAACGATGAAGAGAGTTTTTTCTTTGTACCTGATGATTTACCTGATGATTTTGAGGATATTGGGGAAATAGGTGCAGACGAACTACCCATATCTGGTATTTTTTCTCCAGAGGATAGTGGGATTTCTAGTAATCTAGATAGAGCTAAAAGCATTACCAATATTGGAGTTGAAGACGAAGATCTAGCTGCTATCTCATCAATCTCTGATGTTGCTCCTGTATCTTCGTCCTCAATGGCGATTCAACCAGAAGTAGATGTATCACAGGGAGTACTAGCACAATTTGACAATGCTACCTTGTTTGGCAAACAGTTGATCGATGCAGGTGCTACAGGAATTATTACTTGTTTAGCAGTATTTATAGTTAGTTTTTTTAATATAGGAATAACTCAGGAAGGACAAGAAGAAAAAGTCTCATCCCCTTGGCTACACAGAGCAATATTAAGTTTAGTTGCTGGAGTTGCTGGTGCTGGCACAACTTTTGGCATCGGATGCTTATTAACCAATAAACATATTGAGCGTTATACTACTGATTTACAAACTCAATTTGAATCTATATATCAAGGTAATTACAAAGTTAAAGCAACCATCTATTCTCAGGATGAATTTGGACAACTTGCCGCCGGTTTTAATCAGATGACAAAAATGATTAAAACTACCACCTCAGAAGCAAAAAAACGGGCGGAAGAAACTGAAAGAGCGAGAGAAGATCTACAAAGGCAAGTTATTCGTCTTCTAGACGACGTAGAGGGAGCAGCAAGAGGAGACTTAATGGTTCAAGCTGAAGTCACAGCAGATGTATTGGGTGCAGTAGCTGATGCTTTTAACTTAACCATTACCAATCTGCGGGAAATTGTCAAACAGGTGAAAAAAGCGGCTTTGCAAGTCAACAAGGGTTCCACCGATAGTGAGTTATTTGCCCGCAATCAGTCCAGTGATGCGTTGCGTATGGCAGAAGAATTGGCAGTTACCCTTAATTCAGTCCAAATGATGACTGATTCTATTCAGAGGGTAGCAGAAAACGCTAGGGAAGCTGAAGAAGTGGCTCGCTCTTCTAGTGTAACGGCTCTCAAAGGTGGGGATGCAGTAGAACGTACCGTGGCTGGGATCTTGCAAATTCGAGAAACGGTATCAGAAACTACCCGTAAAGTAAAACGATTGGCAGAAGCTTCTCAACAAATTTCGACTATTGTGGCAGTGATATCGCAAATTTCCTCCCGTACTAACCTTTTAGCCCTTAATGCTTCGATTCAAGCAGCAAAGGCGGGTGAAGCGGGAAAAGGCTTTGCGATCGTTGCTGATGAAGTGCGTCAATTAGCAGATAGATCTGCTAAATCATTGCAGGAAATTGAACAAATTGTCTTGCAAATTCAAACCGAAACTGGCTCGGTAATGTCAGCTATGGAAGAAGGAATTCAACAGGTACTGGATGTAACTGAAAGATCGGAGCAAGCCAAGCGATCGCTAGAAGATATTATTCAGGTATCTAACCGTATTGATGCTTTGGTTCGTTCCATTACCGCCGATACAGTAGAACAAAGGGAAAATTCCCGGGCTGTAGCCAAAGTAATGCAAGCAGTGGAATTAACAGCACAAGCGACTTCTCAAGAATCTCAGCGGGTGGCAGGTTCATTGCAAAATTTGGTAGTTATTGCTAAAGATTTGTTGTCTTCTGTAGAAAGGTTTAAAGTAGGAGAAGACCAGAATAATAATTAAATCTTAAGCGCTCGACAATCAACACTAATTTATGACCAGTACAATTAATTTATGGTTGGAACGCTTGTTGGCGGCTTTTTTTCTGGCAGGACAAGTTTTAGTTCATTTACTACAGGGAAAAATTCATCGTCGCAATACTTTGGAGCAAATGGCATCTGTAGGACCAAAATCATTGGTAATTGCCTTGATTACTGCTAGTTTTGTGGGAATGGTCTTTACTATTCAGGTGGCAAGAGAATTTATTCACTTTGGAGCCACTACCGCAGTAGGAGGTGTCTTAGCTATTTCGTTAACCAGGGAATTAGCCCCTGTATTGACCGCAGTGGTTTTAGCCGGAAGGGTAGGAAGTGCCTTTGCAGCAGAAATTGGCACTATGCGAGTGACAGAACAAATCGATGCTCTCTACATCCTCAAAACCGATCCCATTGACTATTTAGTAACACCTCGTGTGATTGCTTGTGCTTTAATGTTACCTGTTTTAACGGTTCTCTCCTTGATTACGGGCATGATTGGCGGTTTGTTTATTGCCGACTCTCTTTATGATATTCCCTCTTCCGTCTTTCTTGATTCGGTCCAAAATTTCCTAAAAATTTGGGACTTGGTTAGCTCTACGATCAAATCAGCAATTTTTGGAGCTTTAATCGGTATTATTGGTTGTAGTTGGGGTTTAACTACTACAGGGGGAGCAAAAGGAGTAGGACAGTCAACTACTACCGCAGTGGTAACTTCTCTGCTAACTATTTTTATTGCTAATTTCTTTTTATCTTGGTTAATGTTTCAAGGCACTGGTAGTGCTACAATCGATTAAGGAGTTTGTCCATTTTTCAAGAATTCTGCATTCTGCATTCTTAATTCTGCATTCCACCAATAGTTTCTTTAACTGGTTCTAAGGGAGGTAAAGCACTAGGATTAGGGACGGGTATTTCTTCAACCTCAGGTAATTTGTCTAGTGCTAAACGAGAAGACTGAGAACCACCAGAAAGACGTTTTAATAATTTGGGTCGAGGATCGTGGAGAATATAGATAATTTCATCATCCCGCAGCCATTCTTCAGAAGCTGTGGCCACCTGTAAACTTCTATTTCTTTTGATTAGCAAAGGTAATAATTCTCCTGAACGGATTAAAGCTTGCAGATAGGCTTGTTGAAGGGTAATAGCTTTGGATTTAATCACAGTTTTACCTAATTTAAATTGTCCTTCATCAAGATATTGATTCCAACTTTTGATGGGGACTTGATTAATAAAAGCTTGGTTGACTTTTTTCTTATTAGTTTTCACGTTGTCTTGGTCATTATGAGGAAAGATAGCTAAAACTCGCGGTGGAGAAAATTCCTCCATCGCTCTTTGTGCTAAGACTAAATTAACTTCTCCGTTATTAGTTAAAGCAATAAGAGTTCCCATCGACTCAAGCCCCGCTTCTTCTAAAGCCTGATGATCTAAACCACTACTTTGAAACACGGGTAAATTTTCTGCTCTGGCTTGTTGACACGCTTCAGCATCAGTATCAATTAAGACTACTGATTCTCCCTGGGCTTGGAATAAACGACCCAGCAAACGACCTAGAGGATTACAACCAATGATCACAGCTCCCTTTGCTTGTGAAGAGGTAATGTTTAACCAGTTAGCTACCCAACCTGCGGTTAAACCCTGGATAAAGACGGTCATCATAATCGTAAGAAACACTAATCCTTTAATAGAGTCACCACCATTAATGCCGTTATTAGTTAGTAAAATAGAGAATAAAGAAGCAACTGAAGCAGAAACTATACCTCTAGGAGCAATCCAGGCTAAAAATATTTTTTGTCGCCAATTCATCCCATTGTTCCAAGTACAAATCATGATACTTAGAGGGCGTACCACAAACATTAATACGGCAACTGTTAAAACGCTACCCAACCCCAGAGCAACAATACTAGCAATAGACAAATCAGCTGCTAAAAGAATAAATAGAACCGAAACGCATAAGACCGTTAATTGTCCTTTAAAGCGCCGCAGCAGTCTTTCTTCCGGAATTGATGAAGCCCGTAAAACAATCCCTGCGATTACTGTGGCCATTAAACCTGACTCGCTGATGAGCATCTGAGCTAGGGCAAAAGTGCCCCATACCCCTGCTAAAACGACGAGGTTTTTTAACTCTTCCGAGAGAAAATTAGCCTGTTTTTGAAATAAACCCAGCAACCAGCCACTTATGCCGCCAATAATAGCCCCTATACCCAATCTAATTAGTAATCCACCCATGATTTCCAGAGGATAGGCATCACTGTTTAAAATCGTATCCAGCACAACAACTGCTAAAATTGCTCCCACAGGATCGATTAACACTCCTTCACCTTCGAGTAAGGTAGCCACTCTTTTATCTACTGCTACTTGTTTAAGCAAAGGACCAACTACAGTAGGACCGGTTACTACCACCAAAGATGCATAAAGAAAAGCTATTTGCCACGGAAATTCGGCTAACCAATGAGCTGCCATCCCGCCACCGAGAAAAGTAATCAGAGTTCCTAAAGTTACTAAATTTCGTAAACTGCCAGAAACTTGTCCTAGTTCTCGTAGTTCTAAATTTAAGCCCCCTTCAAATAAGATAATCGCCACTGCTAGAGTAACTAATACTTCCAATCCAGTTCCCAAAATTTCCGGGTGTAAGAAATTAAGGCCATCTCTTCCCAAGAGAATACCAAACATTAATAAAAAGACAATACTTGGTACCTTGAGATATTCACCGAAAACTTGGGCACTGATACCTGCTCCAACGGCGATAACTATTTGTATGGTTAAGATAAAGGATTCTTCCATGAGCTTTTTTTATCTATGTGATTGGGTTCTATATTCTGTTATAGTTATACTTCCCCAATATTCAACAATCAACTTGTTAGGATATTAGGATACTGGATATATAGCAATCATATTTAATTGATCAAAGGTCATTATATAAATTATTCTGTAACTATTCATTAAATTTATGAATCATCAAACTTTTGCTGGGGAAATTTCTCATAATAGAGTGCGCCCAGAAGAACGTTGGCTGGAATTATTGTTGATTTTCGGTTTATTATTGGCTGCTCTTGTATTATATACAATTAATCTTGGTAATCTGCCTTTAAGAGATTGGGATGAAGGGACAGTGGCACAAGTAGCCAAAGAAATTTATTTATCTTCTCCTCAGCAACTACGATGGCTATTTCCTACTCTTTGGGACCAGCCCTATTGGAATAAACCCCCCCTAATCCACAATTTAATGGCTCTAGTCTATTCTTTTGTGGGAGTGAGTGAGTTTTCCAGTAGAATTGTGGGAGCATCTTTAACTGCTTGTTCTGTGCCTCTACTTTATTGTCTTGGTCGAGAACTTTTTATTCCTCGCTACTGTGCTGTTTTTTCAGCTCTGGTTTATTTAACTACTTTGCCAGTAGTACGTCATGGCAGATTGGCAATGCTAGATGGAGCTGTGCTTTGTTTTCAAATATTAGCCATCTGGTGTCTGCTGCGATCGCGCCGCGATTTACGTTGGTCATTGGGAGTAGGGATTAGCTTTGGTTTAATTTGTTTAAGTAAGGGATGGATGATGGGGCTACTCTTAGGGGCGATCGCCTTTTTATTTCTCGTCTGGGATACACCAAGATTGCTCAGTTCCCTTTATCTTTGGTTGGGATTGGTTTTAGGGACTCTACCAGTAATTATCTGGCAAACTACCCAAGGGTTAAATTATGGGGAGCATTTCCTGAACACTGCTGTGGTGGGACAATCTTTGGAGCGCGTTTATACACCAGTAGAGGGGAATAGTGGTCCTGTTTGGTATTATTTATTAGAACTATTAAAATATCCCTATCCTTGGATCTTTTTGTCATTTTTTGGTTTAAGACTAGCATGGCAAAATCGCAATTGGAGTTGGGCAAAATTGATTTTGCTTTGGAGTGGGGTCTATTTCGTAGTTGTCTCCTTAATGATGACTAAACTACCTTGGTATATTTTGCCGATTTATCCAGCTTTAGCATTGGCTGCGGGGGTAGCACTGGCAGAGATTAAATCTTTACCTAGTTATCGCAGTTATCCCTACTCTTGGAGCGTTTTTTTTGGCTTATTAGGTTTAGCTATTCTTGGAGGAGGTCTTTATTTTACTTTTTGGAGTAATGAAGATTATCAATTACTGATTATTTTGAGTTTAATGTCTTTAACTATGATCGTAACCTCCCTCATGATTGCTAAACGCGATGAACAATTTATCATTATTTTGTTTTGGGGCATGTATGTGGGCTTAGTCTTATTTTTTAGTTCTGATTATTGGTTATGGGAATTAAATGAAGCTTATCGGGTTAAACCTTTAGCCCAAATAATTAAAGAACATGTACCAGCTGAGCACACAGTCTATACTTCTTTTGCTTATGAACGTCCTTCTTTGAACTTTTATAGTGAACATAGAGTTATTCCTGCTAGTAGGGAAGATTTAGAAAAATTTTGGCAACAGCAGCCAAAACCTTATCTATTAGTGGATCGAGAAACCTTTGAGGCATTAAACTTAAAAGGTATCAATTCTCAAATTGCTACCGAAGATTTCCTTCTCTTACAGTGAAAACGAGTTTAAATTCTGCATTCTAAATTCTACATTCTGCATTCTGCTAAGGATGCCCTTCTTTATCTTATTTTACGATTGAAGATCGCCAAGAAAAAATATCATGACACAACCATTGATTTCTCATGCCCTTGGGCTACATATGCACCAGCCTCCGGGTAACCTCAAACTATTAATCGACAGCAACGAATGGGAGTCAGAACAGATTATTCGTTGCTATGAGCGTGCGGCTCGTTATGCCAATAAGTGCCTAGATGTAGGACACTTGCACGTTGGTTTTTCTGGGATTCTGCTAGAGCAGTTTCTCGACCCGGAGATAGTCGCTCGCTATCGGAAGTTTATCGACATCCCGGCGATGTTGGAAAGTTATCGCACGGCTAGCAACATCGAACTGATCGGCATGGGCTACTATCACCCTGTCTTCCCTCTCATTCCCCGTGAAGATTGGTCAGAACATCTCATGCGAGGTCGCCAAATCATGGAGGAAGTCTTCGGTCGCTCCCCACGGGGTTTTTGGCCGCCGGAGATGGCCTTCTGCATGGAGATGATTCCCGCGTTAGTCAAAGCAGGGTACGAGTACGTGGTAGTAGATGGCGTTCACGTGCAGCCTCAAAACGGCAAGCTCGATATTTACCAGCCCTATCAAGCAACTTATGATGATGCCACTATTACCGTTATTCCCCGCGAACGAGATATCTCTAACGCTCAAGAAAGTGGCATGGATGCCAGTTGGTTTCTTTCAGAAGTGCAACATAAGGTGAAAAATTCGCTCCATGCAGATGAACCTCGCCTAGTCACCACTTGGTCGGATGGCGAAAATGGGGGCTGGTTTCGGCAAATGTCGGAAGAATCTGGTTTTTTTGGGCATTTCTTTCAGCCCTTGATCGAGCGAGTACGTGGTGAGACAATGCTCATCCGTTCGGTTTCTCTGTCCGAATATATCCAGGAGCATCCCGCCACTGAGCAGGCAGACGTTCGCACTGGTGCCTGGAACGTCGGGACTACCTCCGGCTTTGATTTCAGCCAGTGGGCCGGTTCAGATACCCAGAAACAAGCTGTAGAAGCTATCAGACAAGTGAGCGATCGCTATTGGCATCTGGTTCAATCTGGCAAGCAGCTCTCTACAAGAGCAGAAACTACTCTGAGGGAAGCCAGAGAGCTAATTTTAGAGGGAGAAACGAGCTGTTTCCTCTTTTGGGGAGATAACTGGGTGCCCAAACTATACGAACGAACTGAACCAGCGAAGGCGCTTCTTGATGAGGTAGGAGGATTGATGTCTTGACTTAATGGTAACTACACCTTTTTGGGCGCAAGCATGAGCGCCCCTACTATAGGCAGGGCTGTTTCAAATTCGAGTAAAACCAAGTATTGGGGTGATAGGGTGATGGGGCGATGGGGTGGTCGCTCCGCGCACCTTCGGTGGGGGATGATAATCTCGATAAAAGTTAAAAATTATCAAATAAGGTTAAATTTGAAGGAGAAAATTTTTTGATGAGAAGAAGCTCAACAGACTTAGTTTCGTGTTTACCAGAGAAGAAAACTTAGTTAACCAAAGCTGAAATTGAGGCAAAACCAGAAGTATTAGCTGAAAATTACCCCTATCTCTCCAGCCTGCTTGGGGGGAGGCAGAGAATCTAGAGAAGAATTGGTCTTCCACTCGTCAGAGTCAGCTCACCAGCATTCTGGCGGCTTTGGCTCAAGACCCTGATTCTGGCATCATTAGCTACGGCGCCCGGTGCTATAACTAATAACTTTTTCAGCTGCTCCTCCTGCTCTCCTCACCCCTGAGTATGGTTATTCAACCGGATTTGAGATCAGGGGAAGGGTTAAGCTATTATAGAGAGGAGAAATTGGGAGAAAATAGTCAGCGATCGGGTCGATAATTAAGTATCGAATCTGACCCCTGTTGAGGTCTTGGGAAACCAAAATATTTTTCTGATTTAAACTAAAAATCCTAATACCTTTCAGCCATAACCTTTGGAATAAATAGACAGTTTGAATTTTTAAAAGTTGACGTTGCTTATCTCTATCCAGATATCGGTGTAAGGCAAATTGAGATAAGGCACGGATTTCTTCAAGACTGGGAATCTTAAAAACTTGGCAAAATTCAGCACTGAATCCCAACTTGGTATTTCCCAAAGTCGTGCCGCCCTCTACCCTCTGCATAAACAGAATCTGCTTAAAAAAGGAACTTGGAGAACTGGTTTTGACATACAGATAGACTGGACAAATCTGGAGGAGAGCTTTTTGGTCGCTATTGAGTTGCTCTTCAAAACTCTGAGCCAGTTGAATACTTCGGTAGAATTGTTTTCTCAAGTCTTCTGCCAAAGGTTTATTTTGTGAACATTTCAGTGCCAAGTGAGAATCTGGAAATATTCCTAGCTCAGAGTCATATTTGCCTAAAATATAAATTCCTCTCTTAATTTTGTCAGGATAAGGATTAATATTGTATTCATCTTTATGGCTCGCGAGTTTGGTAATGAAAGATTTCAACCTATCTATAAATTCCGTTAGTTCTCCATACTTACATATCAATCTGTCGTAAACATCTCGCTCGAAATCAAGGAAAATTTGACCAATTGTTAACGTTTTAATTGAGATCATAACCAATTTTATCTCCAATGTTCGATTGAAGAGTACCATCATAACATCCGCAGCGATAAACATTCTGTGAAAAGCATTACGTACCGTAGGGCATACGGGAACTGTATCAGGATAGACAGGATTAAAGGATGGAAAGATTAAGTAACTGATGGGAATAATTAGATACTTAATCCTGCTAATCAAGAAAATCCTAAGAATCCTGATAAAGCTTGGGAAGATTTGCCCGCTACTTTGGTTGGAGAGATCCTATCAGATTATGGCGAGTCGTTTGAACCAAGAATCTCCCGTCATAATCTTTGATTTGACTTTTAGAGTGTCAATTGATGATAAATTAAGGAACAAAAACCGATAGGGCTTGGGGAATTAAATGAAAGTGAGCAGGAGTTTGTCCGCTCACCTCCCCATCGATGTCCATTGGACAAGGTTTTGGCGTGTACAATTCAAACTTTGTCCCCTTAAGGGTGCGAATCCCGCGACAGTTGACATAATTGCCACGCATCAAAGCGGGTAAGAGGATGAGAGTTTCCCACCAGTTTTGAATTTCTAGACTGTATAGATCTAGCCTTTGGTCATCAATTGCTGCATCTTCAGCAACAATCAATCCGCTTCCGTAGTATCTTCCATTGCAGACAGTAACTTGTCTCGTCTTAGTTTTGATTGACTGGTTATCCCAGCAAATTTTTACTTCAAAGGGACGAACTTGGTAAGCTACCTTTAGGGCAGTAGCAATATAAGCCATAACTCCCCAACGTCGCTTAAACTGTTCTGTTACTTGCTGATTGATAAAGGTACTAAGTCCTAACCCAGCAACATTGAGAAAGTATTTCCCATTGAGACAGCCTAAGTCAATACGTCGGGTTTTACCATTGGCGATGATGTTACAGGCTTTAGAAAGGGAAAGGGGAATTTCTAGAGTTCTAGCTAGATTATTTGCCGTACCCAATGGCAAAATACCCAGAGGGATTTGGGTAGACAGCAACCCCTCAATCGCCGCACTAATAGTACCATCTCCACTCCCAATAATAACAAGTTCGATTTGCCCCTCATACTGTTGGATGATTTGGGACAAGTTTTTGGGGTGACTAGCTGACTTCTCTATCAGTTCAAATCCCAATTGTTGTAGATAGTGAATCGTTTGTAGCCGAACTTTTGGTCCCAATCTGGCACGAGGGTTGATTAGCAGCAAAGCTCTTCGATTTATTGCTCGATCTTTCATGATCAAATTTTCCCATGAGGGGATTGACATTTCAACCTCATTTTTAATCATGGGGAAAGAAGCCAATTAGAAACTCTCTCACCGATTAATTTTACCGACTTCCTATGTTAGGTTTTTGAACAGTAGGATTGTCATGTTCATTGAATTGTCACCTCATCGCCGAGGCAAATTTCTTTTCTTTCTTCAGAAACAGGTACCCGCGTGTTGACGGCTACACGAAAGAAGTGATTGAATTGCGATCGCTGCGCCCATTCAGGTAGAGTTTCCCACCGTTTGGCCACCAAAGTTTTCTGGAAGTTCGGATAAGCCTCCCCAGTGCGAGAATCGCGAGTAACCACAACGCAGCGCTGACAAGGATTGACTCCCATGAATCGCACTTTACCTATGAGAAAATCAACGGTCTGTCCTTTTTCCCTAAACAGCCGATCTTCCCAGAAAGGGGGAACTCCGGCAATTTCAATATTGGCACGGAAGCGCCGCCGTACCTCCTCCACTTCCAGTCCGGGATACCAAGAGGCGATCGCCTCCAGGGTTGCCGTGCTGATAATAGTAGGACCTGGAGAAACGGTGTCATCAGGAAATCCTTGCTCGATATTTCTCTTCAGGTGAACAGGAAAGCCAAAGTACTCACTCAGCCAGTTTGAGAGCAGTTTCTCTTCGTGAAGCAACTCAAATTTCTGGGTGGGTTTGACTCCCGACGCTGATAAAAAAACCTCCTTGGTGTTGAGAGCAAACTGAGAGCGTAACGCATGGACGGGCTGATGACGCTTGCCATTGACGAAGCCTCCTGATTCATCGAAGATAGCCCACTCTCGATCTCCTTTAATTGCCCCACTTCTGAGAATACTCACGCGCTTCACCTCGAAGCTATCTAGTGCTTTGATGGGATAGATGAATAACTTAGAAACATGGGGAATTACACTCGTCATAGCTACTTAACTTTTGAATGCTTGGCTTTTGACTTTTGAGTACAGACAAGGCATGCCTTGTCTCTATGTTAACTTCCCCTCTTAGCTCCCTTCCTGGCTCCCCTCCTGGGCTACCGTGTACACATAAGTCTGGTTGACTGATATTCACGGCGTTCCCGCCCCCTAAATCCCCGCTGAAAAACAGCGAAGCATCCATTAATTCCCCCCAGAATTGGGGGTTAAGGGGGGCGCGGGGGACTTTCTTATCTTGTTCCCCCCAGAATTGGAAGGCTAGGGGGGCGAAAACCAAAAAATTGATTGTCTTGGTTATTTGTGTGTACATGGTAGCCTCCTGGGAGGGGCGGGGGTGGGTAGGGTTAGGGGTGGGTTTGACTTCCGCGTAGCGGTACTAGACACTAACAGCTAAAGTTTTACTAACTGCTTCTTTTAACAGAGCTGCTTTGTCGGTTTGTTCCCAAGGTAAATCTAAATCAGTACGCCCAAAATGTCCATAAGCAGCCACATCTTGATAGAAACGGCCACCTCTTTGTGCGGGAAGAGAAGTTAATTTAAACATCTGAATAATACCTGCTGGGCGCAGATCGAAATTGTGTTTAACGAATTCCAACAATTTTTCTTCCTCTACTTTTGCAGTACCAAAAGTTTCAACCATAATGCTAACTGGATGAGCAACACCGATGGCATAACTCACTTGAACTTCACATTTAGCCGCTAAACCGGAAGCCACAATATTTTTAGCTATATAACGACAAGCATAGGAAGCACTACGATCTACTTTAGTGGGATCTTTTCCCGAAAATGCACCACCACCATGACGAGAATAACCACCATAAGTATCTACAATAATTTTACGACCCGTTAAACCAGAGTCTCCCTGTGGACCACCAATAACGAATTTACCAGTAGGATTAACTAGAAAACGAGTCTTGTCTGTAGGCTTGACATTGAGATCGTTAAAAACAGGGTTAACTACTGTTTCCCAGATAGCCTCTTTGAGAGTTGCTTGAATGGCTTTATTATCAGTAATATTACCAATAGTTTCACTATGTTGAGTGGAAATTAAGATAGTATCGATTCCTACCGGCTTACCATCTTCGTAGACCACAGTTACTTGAGTTTTACCATCAGGACCAAGATAGCACAACTCGCCGGTCTTGCGTACCATAGCTAGGCGCCGAGACATACGATGAGCTAGGCTGATGGGCATGGGCATTAGTTCAGGAGTTTCATTACAAGCATAACCAAACATTAAGCCTTGATCCCCAGCACCAATTTGATCTAATTCGTCATGGCTTAATTCTTCTCTTTCTTCCTGAGCATGATCTACCCCAAGAGCTATATCTGCTGATTGTTCATCTAAAGCAACTAAAACTGAGCAACTGTGGGCAGCAAATCCATTATTCGAGTCAGTATAGCCAATTTCAGCAATTTTTTTTCTAGCTAAATCAATATAATTAATTTGTGCTCTAGATGTAATTTCTCCAGTAATTAAAACTAAACCAGTATTAACGACTACTTCTGCTGCAACCCGACTAGACTTATCTTGAGCAAGTAATGCGTCTAAGATAGTATCCGAGATTTGGTCACAAATTTTATCTGGATGTCCTTCAGTAACAGATTCCGATGTAAATAAATAACGACGAGTCAATTTTTTGTGCTCCTCCCTTTATTAGGCTTTATCTTCTGTATAAACTCAATTTACTAGTTATAAGATATTGTTATCTCAGCATAATTTCTGCCGAGATATTACTGATCTCAGATAGATATTGCTGATCTTTTTAATAAAGATATCCGTATAAACACTGAAATTTTACGTATAAATACTGATATTGATACTTTCGCGTAACTTTGGAGTTGTAACTAGCAATTTAGTTTATAACATAAGTTAACATAAGATACTCGATAACGGCAGATAAATTGTGACATTGTAAGATAGATTACGCCTAGAAATAAATAAAGGAAATTGTCGCGCTATGAGTAAACAATATCGTCTTACCCTCTTACCAGGAGATGGGATTGGGCCAGAAATTCTTACTGTTGCAGTGGAAGTGCTAAAAATGATTGGGCAACAGTTTCAGATTGAGTTTGAATGGGAAGAAGCACTCATTGGTGGTGCCGCTATTGATGCTACGGGCGAACCTTTACCCGCTACTACGTTAGAAAAATGCCGCCAGAGTGATGCAGTCTTACTAGCAGCCATTGGCGGTTATAAATGGGATAATTTACCCAGGGAACAACGACCGGAAACTGGGCTTTTAGGGATCAGAGCTGGCTTAAATTTATTTGCTAATTTGCGTCCGGCTACCATCTTCACTGAATTGATTGATGCTTCTACCCTCAAAAAAGAAGTAGTAGAAGGAGTAGATATTATGGTGGTACGTGAATTGACTGGAGGCATTTACTTTGGCAAACCGAAAGGCATTTTTAGTAATGAAAATGGTGAAAAACGGGGAGTCAATACCATGGCTTATACTGAAGCAGAAATCGATCGCATTGCCCAGGTAGCTTTTGAAACGGCTCGCAAACGCAAAGGCAAGTTATGCTCTGTGGATAAAGCCAATGTGTTGGATGTATCTCAATTATGGCGCGATCGCCTGATCGAAATGTCAGAGCAATATCCAGATGTGGAATTAAGCCATATGTATGTGGACAATGCCGCCATGCAGTTAGTTCGCAACCCCAAGCAATTTGATACCATCGTCACTGGGAATATGTTTGGGGATATTCTCTCCGACGCCGCAGCCATGCTTACCGGCAGTATTGGCATGTTACCTTCTGCTAGTTTAGGTGCATCTCGCCCCGGTTTATTTGAACCAGTTCACGGTTCAGCCCCTGATATTGCAGGACTCGATCGAGCTAATCCCCTAGCTCAAGTACTCAGTGCAGCGATGATGTTGCGCTATGGCTTAAATGAACCGGAAGCAGCCACCAAAATCGAGCAGGCGGTACTCGAGGTGTTAGCTATGGGCTATCGTACTGGTGATATTATTTCTGAGGGTATGACTCAAGTAGGTTGTCAGGAAATGGGTCAAGTGTTACTAAAAGTGCTACAATCATAACATTATGCGAACATAGTTATTGGTAATAAATTTTCTTCTGATACTTTTAGCTAACTACTGATAACTATTATTTACAGTTACTAATAAACCTTATTTGGAGGAGTGAGTGGCATGGTATATGCAGCCCAACAAAGTAATCAATTTAGACCAAAAACAGGCATTCCAGTATTGCTAGATCCAGGACTGGTTAAAGCTGCCCGACAAATATACCAGAATTATTTTCGTTTGCGTTCTAAAGTTCATAAGTCACCTGTCGGCGTGGCAATTGACCGCCAAACTTATCGCGGTCAATTGATATTTGCCAAGAAACCTATTCTTTTACCACGGGAAAATTTTGTTCCCCTCGAGCAACTAGAATCAGAAGTTAGCTGACTCATGGACTTAATCGAGATCGCCTATTTAGGGATCGCCTATTTATTAGTTTTTACTTTCGGGGCTTGCATCGGCAGTTTTCTCAATGTAGTAATTTATCGTCTTCCAGCAGGGATGTCTCTTATTTATCCTCCTTCTCGTTGTTCCCATTGTCTTCATCGTTTAGGAAAAACAGAGAATGTTCCTATTTTCGGATGGTTATGGCTAAGAGGACGATGTCGCTGGTGTCAAGCTCCTATTTCCTTTCGTTATCCTCTAATTGAAGCGATTACAGGACTTTTATTTGTTTTAATAGCACAGCAATTTGGCTGGAGTTGGCTCACTTTGGGCTACTGTATCTTGATAGCTTGGCTACTGGCTCTAGCGTGGATTGACCTCGATACCATGATTTTACCAAACTCTCTCACCCAGTCAGGGTTAGTAGTGGGTTTAGTTTTTCAGTCGTGGTTGGGTTACTCGCAAGGAAATTTATCAGGATTAGCCACATATCTGTTTATGGGGATTTTAAGTACAGTGGCAGCAATTTGGCTATTTGATAGCATTTTGATTGTGGCTACGTTAGTTATGGGCAAACCAGCTATGGGGGGAGGCGATCCTAAGTTGGCGGGGATGATTGGCGCTTGGTTAGGTTGGCAAGGTTTGCTCTTAACTGGTTTTCTAGCTTGTGCCATCGGTGCTATCTTTGGCGGAGGGGCGATCGCTTTGGGGTGGTTAAAGAAAGGACAACCGATGCCTTTTGGTCCTTTTTTAGCCTTAGGAGCTATTTTAACTGTCTTTTTTGGCAAATCAATCCTATCAATGTACGCCAAATTATTCATCATCTATTAGTCTCGTGTTTTACCATTTGTATTTAGATCCTGTAAGGAGTGTGCGATTCTAAAAGCTGATGAATTTGACTTTGTCTTAGGATATAATGTTAGTCAACTCTAATTAATATGACTAATTTTAACTAAAATTTAGTTGTTATTTAGTATTGACAAATTACGCTAAATATATTAAATATGGAAATTCTCAACCTAGAAACTATTATCACTGCTCTGTTATATCTAACTCTAAGTGGATTGTATCTAATTATCATTCCCGCAACAGTATATTTTTATTTAAACAAACGTTGGTATGTAGCAACTTCTTTTGAAAGAGGTTTTATGTACTTTTTAGTCTTTTTCTTTTTCCCAGGAATGTTATTACTTAGTCCCTTTCTAAATCTTCGTCCCAGGATTCGTCAACTAAATAGTTAATTAAATAGAGGAAATAGGGCAAAATGCGACGAATAGATGCTATTGGAATTGCTTTCGCTGTTTTCGTAGCTGGTGGTATTATCTATATATTGTTTAAATTAGCCGGTTTAAATGATATTAATGCTGGAATTTGGAGTCAAATTTTATTAGTATCTGGTTTAATTGGTTGGGTTTTAACTTATTTATTTCGGGTTTTTACTAATAATATGACCTATCATCAGCAAGTCAAAGATTATGAAGATGCTTTCTTTGAAAAACAATTAGAAAAAATGTCACCAGAAGAATTAGAAAAATATCTAGTAGAAATAGAAACTGAAAAACAAGCTGAATCAAAGGCTAAATCCCAATAGAACAAGCAATAATTTATCATTACATTATTTACTATCCACTATTTATCATTCACATGACTTCAGTTTCTCAATGTTTTAATAATCTTAAAGAAAAATCTCAATGTGCCTTAATTCCTTTCATTACCGCTGGCGATCCTGATTTAGAAACTACGGCGAAAGCTTTAAAAATACTAGACCAAAAAGGTGCTGATTTAATAGAATTAGGCGTACCCTATTCAGATCCTCTCGCTGATGGTCCCGTAATTCAAGCCGCAGCCACTCGTGCCCTGCGAAAAGGGGTTAAATTAGAGGATGTGTTAGAAGTAGTTAACCAAGTTAGAGGAGAACTGCGATCGCCAATTATTCTCTTCACTTACTACAACCCCATTTTTTATCGAGGGGCAGAAACTTTCTTAAATCAAATTACCGCAGCCGGTGTAAAAGGCTTAGTCGTACCTGATTTACCCCTAGAAGAAGCAGAAAACTTCATTCAAGCAGCAGCAGATAAAGAAATAGAAGTAACTCTGTTAGTAGCGCCCACTAGCCCCATAGAAAGAATCAAGGCGATCGCCATGAAGTCTCAGGGTTTTATTTATCTAGTTAGTGTCACGGGAGTAACCGGCATGCGTTCTCAAGTAGAAAGCAGGGTAAAAGATTTACTTTCTAGTCTCAGAAGTGTCACAGATAAACCCATCGGAGTTGGTTTTGGTATTTCTGAACCGGAACACGCCCTGAAAATCAAACAATGGGGTGCAGATGCTGTTATTGTTGGCAGTGCTTTTGTCAAGCGTCTAGCCTCAGAAAATACCACCGCAGGATTAGAGGCTGTAGGCGAATTTTGCCACAGTCTTAAACAAGCGATCGGCGATGTTTAGGAGTTGGGAGAACTATATTCTGGTGCCATAAAAATGATTGATGTTGATACTTACTGGCTCAAAAATGCTCATTTACCTACCTCTTTGATTGTTAACGCTGATTACAATACTCAGACAAGAGAGGGTTTATGTTTATGCGATCTGCAAATAGAGCGAGGGATCGTTAAACAAATAATCCCAGCTTCAGCGGAAAATCCGGGGATTGATCTGAAAAAAGGCATAGTTTTGCCCCGTTTGATCGATGTGCATACTCATTTGGATAAAGGTCATATTTGGGAGCGATCGCCTAATTTAGAAGGTAAGTTTCATGCAGCCTTAAGCACAGCCCAAAAGGATAGTCAACATTGGTTAGAAGACGATCTTTATCGGCGCATGGAGTTTGGACTAAAATGCAGTTATGCTCATGGTACAACTGCCATTCGCACTCACATCGACTGTTTTGGCGAACAAGCAGAGCTTAGTTTAGGGGTATGGCAGAGGTTGCAAGCAAAATGGCTGGATAAAATTACGCTGCAAGCAGTTTGTTTAGTTAGTCTAGATTATTTTCAAACTCCAGCCGGAGTAGCTTTAGCAGATAAAATTGCGGAGATAGGAGGTGTTTTAGGTGGTGTAGCTTATATGCACCCAGAAATTGACTCTCAACTAGATACCGTCTTTACTCTGGCTCAAGAAAGAGGGTTAGATTTAGACTTCCATGCTGATGAAAATGACGATCCTCATTCTATTTGTCTGCATAAAATAGCGGAAACTGCTTTAAAACATCAATTTGAAGGCAAAATTATTTGTGGTCATGTTTGTAGTTTAGCCGTACAACCTCTGGAAGTAGCTAACCAAACTATCGAATTAGTCAAACAAGCAGGAATATCAGTAGTTAGCTTACCGATGTGTAACTTATATCTTCAAGATCGTTCTGGAGGACAAACACCGTTTTGGCGGGGAGTTACCAGGGTACATGAATTGAAACAGCAAGGAATTCTAGTGGCATTTGCTAGTGATAATTGTCGAGATCCTTTTTATGGTTTTGGCGATCATGATATGTTAGAGGTATTTAATCAATCAGTGAGAATTGCTCATTTAGATACACCTTACAGTGATTGGATCGCTTCTGTGAGTAAAACTCCCGCAGATTTGATGGGTTTATCGAACCTAGGTAGAATTGGAGTAGGCTTGCCCGCAGATTTAATTATGTTTAAAGCTCGCTACTTTAGTGAACTATTGTCTCGTCATCAAAGCGATCGCCTTGTGTTACGTCAAGGAAAGCAAATTGATACTACTTTACCTGATTATGCAGAATTAGATGATTTAGTGTTTGAATAGACAAATCAATTAGCTAGTAGAATGAGAATAACTATAAAGAAATGTAAAGAAGTTTATGACTCAAGCTAGTTTAGAAAAAATATCTGCTCAGTTAGAAAGTCCTAATTCTAAAGATCGTCTCTTAGCTCTTGTATCATTGCGAGAAGTAGCACCAGAAGATGCCGTACCTTTGATCAAAAAAGTATTATATGATGAAATTATCCCGGTACGTTCCATGGCTATTTTTGCCTTAGGAGTTAAAGCGACCGAAGAATGTTATCCTATTCTAGTCAAACTCTTAGAAACTGATCCAGATTACGGTATTCGTGCCGATGCTGCCGGTGCCTTGGGCTATCTAGCCGATGAAAGAGCATTGGAACCTTTGGTGCGTGCCTTTTATGAAGATACCCAATGGTTAGTTCGCTTTAGTGCAGCGGTATCCTTAGGTAACTTAGGAGATATTCGTGCTCAGGAAGTATTACTGGAAGCTTTAAATAGTGATGAAGCAGTTTTACAACAAGCGGCGATCGCTGCTTTAGGAGAAATAAAAGCAGTGGATAGCCAAGAGGAAATTTTACGTTTTGCTCAGTCTGATGATTGGTTAATTAGACAGAGGCTAGCGGAAGCTTTAGGTAATTTCAACACCAAGACCAGTATAGCCGCCCTGAAGTTTCTGGTTAAAGATTCTCATCCCCAAGTATCTCAAGCAGCAAGAATATCTCTAGAAAATATTGCTGAGTTGACAACTAAGCAATGACCAAAAAACTTGCTCCATCTGTACCAAAAATTCAACTACTTAGACAAGCCAAGCCACTTCTGGTCATTTCTCGCCCACAAAAGGCGCATTTTCCCCGAGATTGTTTTCTGCGTGCCATCTGGATTCGACCTCCCATCTTAAAATGCTGCTGCTTAACTATGTATTATGCCGCAAGCAGGCGCAGGATATCATATCAAATCCGGTTGAATAACCACACTTTTGGGTGAGGTAATGCAGAATGCAGAATGCAGAATTCAGAAAGTTCGCGAGGAATGTTGCCATGAAAAATTAAGTGTGTGCA
>JAAUYA010113066.1_pt1 | contig 37613 bp, 33 predicted proteins | sample 7278161 | NCBI WGS metagenome assembly JAAUYA01 (sample SAMN14350120, study PRJNA611818) | marine sediment metagenome | isolation source: surface marine sediment (3m) | place: French Polynesia: Moorea | collected 2018-08
AGCAAAGGGAAGCCTGGGCACCCTCGCTGAAACAATCTCTGTGTCTATCGCCTGACTTTTGGCGGCGAGTGCACCCAGGCTTTTTGAGAAGTTACCTTCTTATTGGTTAAGATTATTAATAAATAATAGTGACTTAAATCTAGATAGTTTGCTAGATGAATGCGAGCAAATTAAAAAGATATTAGCTCAATCAATAATCACAGCTAAAAGCCAAAAATCTAATAATTAATCTTTTGACTTTTGACTTTTGACTTTTGACTTTGAGCGAAGCGAGTTTCGTAGGGAAAAAGCTCAAATCAAAGTCTTGACAAATCTTCAAAATCCTTATATACTACATTCTACAAGTCTGTACGCGAGAGAAGACCTACAATCCAACCCCCATACAATCCCAACCCCCACCCCAAACCCCCCAACCACCCCAAAAACCAGCAACCCCAACCCCACAAACCTGAACCCCACCCACAGAGGGGAGATGTCCCCTGGGAGTAGTATTACGTAATTCAAAAGTTAGGTCTGAGTAGTTCAACCATTCTCCTCCTTTTCGCCAACCCACTTGGTCGCCAAATTTTTCCCATACTTCATCATTATACTCTCTTGTGCCACCTAGACCAATATAGATATTTTTTTGCACAGAGAAGCCAAAACGACCATTACTGTAATGTACCCAAAGTTGGTCTATGGTGCGTAAATCTTCACAGGGAAAATTATCTATATCTTCCACATCTAAATAACCTTGTTTTTGTCTGTTTGCTACTTTCAGCATTATGTCTGCTGTTTCTTGATCTGCTTCTTTCCATTTACCTGCTGCTAAGAGATCACGGAGTTTGGTGTAGTTAACGTCTCTTGCACTTTTGAGTTCTACCAGTACTTGTGGCTGTAGCTGCTCTATCTTTTTTTGCAACCGATTAATTTCTAACTCTTTTTCCGCTATTTGGGTTTGGTAAGATCGCTCCAGTTGTTGCTTTTGAAGTTGGGATGTTGCCTCGATTTCTTTAAGTTGTTGGTTGTGCGATTTTTCCTGTGCTAACTGTTGCTCTAGCTGCCTAATTTGGGATTGCAGGGATTGCTCTAATTCCTGTTTTTGGTTTTGATAATTTTGCTCTAATTTTTCCTTCTCTTGTTGAGAAGCTATCTTTAATTCTTCAAGTTGCTGTTGGTGCGATCGCTCCGATTCTTGGATTTGAGCCTTTAACTGTTCAATTTCTGCTTGTTGTGATGGATTTGGAGCAGGTTGCTTAGACTGCCAAGCTCTGAGAGCATCAGAAAATTCTTTTAATGTTACATTTCGTCTTGTCGTCACCTTTTGGCGAATATCAAGTCTTTGAGCAAGTTGACTCGTCGCACTATTCAATTTATCTCCTGCATCTTGAACTTTTATCGAAATACTGTTGAAGCTTTTTAATGGTCCAGGCAAATCATTTTGAGCTAAGCCAGGTCCCAAAATGGGAATAACTGGTTTATCTGTCGTCCAGAAAGTGCCAGTCTCAAATGGTATCCAAGCTGAGTGGAGGCTATCAGTAGTTATCAGTACGATTAAGGCTTCCGAGTTTTTTAGTTGATTTTTGAGTTGATCGGTTATGGAGGAAGCGCTATAGTTCAATCCTTGGTCTGGATTTGAGGTGCAGAGGATGTCTTCTTCCTCCAATCTAAGCGCAGCTAAGAGAAAGGTTACTAATTTATAGGCGATCGCCTCATCCGAGTGACTGTGGCTTATGAAGATGCGTGTCATAGTTTCTCTACTTCGTCTCTGCTCCTTTGCAACAGCGCTAAGTGCAACAATAATTTTCCGGCGTTTGTGCCAACCTATTGAGAGCCTTTTATTCTAGTATTATATCTTTAAAATCGATAATGCAATCCTCATTTTCGGCAAGCTTTTGGGTTGAATTGACTAAAAATACTTGTTATTTGCGTCGGCTGGTGGTGAATTAAGGGAAGACCAGAGGATGCTTCGCTTTTGTTTGATGGGGGACTTTCTTATCTTGTTCCCCCCAGAATCCCCCTTCCGTCGCCCTTTATCCCCCCCAGCCCCCCTTTTGAAGGGGGGAGCCAGAGGATGCTTCGCTTTTTGTTTGTTCGGGGAAACCAGAGGAAGCTTCGCTGTTTGTTCGGGGAAACCAGAGGAAGCTTCGCTGTTTGTTCGGGGAGACCATTGGATGCTTCGCTGTTTGTTTCACGGGGGCTAGGGGGGCGAAAACCAGAAAATTTATTGTCTTGGTTATTTGTGTATACGCGTTAGCTTCTCCACCAGGGATATTTCATTCTCGCCAGCCAGAGAATAAATTCTCAGTCTAATAACCAAAGCCCGTTTAAACGGACTTGAAATGTTAGCCAAGAAATTTATTTTTAATAACTTGTCACCAGCCCTCTAATTCAAATTTTCTAGTGCGATCGCATCTCGCCGTAGACGATCGCCGATCTTGTAGCTATTGTAGGATGCGTTAACAAAGTGTAACGCATCATCAATGGCCAAATCCCTAATTTCGGTGGGTTACGCGCTCCGCGCTTCCCACATTAGTCGAAAGAGACAGTATAGTAGAAGCTATAATAGAATCCATAAATATAATCAGAGAGATAACTCTTTTCAGAAAATGGGTAGGAAAGCTAAACTAAAAAAAATTAGACAGAAATCCCCAAGCCAATCAGAGACTAATTCTCTGGCAAATGAAACCGAATTTGTGAAAGTCCTACAAAAACAAGGTTACACCCTTAAAGAAGTGAAGCGATCGCCTGATGTTCCCGAAACTAGAATTAATCCCCAAGTTTAGGAATGTGAGTCTAGGAATTTGTAGTTTTCCGGAAGATCATTAAGTGTTGTTGAGGCAAAATTTCTGTAGTTTTTTCCCAAGTTAAACCTACAGCTTTCATTTCTTTTTTAGCTTGCCTTTGGCTCATTTTGTGCAATGCTTTAATGGGAATCAGAGGATTTTCTTGGCGGTACTCAACTAATATTACTCTACCTCCAGTTTCTAAGGCCTTAACTATTTTCTGCATCATTTCTCTAGGATAAGCAAATTCATGGTAAGTGTCCACCATTAATGCTACATCTACACTATTTTCTGCTAGATGTGGGTTATCTTCATTACCTAAAATAGTCTCTACATTGTTAACTTGATTCTCTTCCTTCAAAAATTCAATGACATCGAGCATTTCTGGTTGAATATCTACCGCCAACACTTGCCCTTCAGGTACTACCGAAGCAATTCTGAAGCTAAAATAACCAGTACCTGCGCCTATATCTGCTACTGTGTCTGTAGGTTGTAGTTCTAAAGCTTCGATCGCTGCTTGGGGTTGTTCTTCAGTTGCTCGGCTCGGACGCTCTAACCAGAGTATTTCCTGATGTCCCATGACTTTGGCAATTTCTCTCCCCAGATAAAATTTACCAATGCCATCTCGGCTGTGCCAGGCTCTTTCTTGGTAATAAGGACTGGAACTATTGCTGGCTATAATATTTGGTTCATAGGTTAAATTAGACAGTCCCAACCAAAACAGTAATAATATTATTCCCCCAGCATAAAGGTATTTTTTCATATTGATTTTTCTCTTTCTTTTCCAGTCACTATTATTTATTCCTTAAAGTAGTAGTTTCTCGAAAAATGATTGTTTCACACTCAGCTATTTTATCTGAATAACAAATGACCGTCAATTTGAGTGCGATCGCTCGCTTCGTAGGTTGGGTTGAGCATCTCAACAAGATGGGGAATCAAGCTTGCAAATCGATTTTCCAGAGCGAAACCCAACACCCCCCGACAGCAGAAACAGCTAGAAAGCGATCGCCTTCTAGCTGTTTGAGCGAGAGCACTTTTCATCGGCTACCAAATTAAGGCGGGACACTTTATACAGTAAGCTTTTCAGCCTCTGGACTATTGAGCAAATCCCGGTGAGCATTTTGTCCCGGTTTACGCTGGTAGCCAATAGACATACATCAATGCCCTCATCCTACTACTTAGAGCTAGACAATTACATAGCAGTTATGGGCTTAGTTCTGAGCAAATTGCTGATGTCAAGCGAGCGAGACTCGAGAACCATCCTTACCTCCACTATTTTGTAGGGACTACCCAAATTTTCTACAGCCATAGGGAACAAATACTAGCATCTTGTACGTCTAATGGATAGAGACTGCCTGCTGAATGTGTACTATTCCGCTAGGACACTGGATTCAGTAATAACAAATTCCTGTGGGGAGATGGGTGAGATCGGGGAGAGGCAACTCTCTCGATTCTCCCCACACTTTTCTCAACCCATTTGAACTGAAGTCAAGAAATTTCATTTAATGTTAAGATATGTAACAGGACTAGAGTCAGAAGAAATTAGATGAGCAATTTTATCTACTCTCGAACTCAGCTTATTTTCATTTAAGTTTGTTACAAATAGACAGCAGAAGAGCACAGGAGTATCTAAAAAATATTAGATGAGAAATTTGCTATCTACGCCCATCGCTACTTTGATCCTCTTAGGAAGTAGCGGATGTTTTCTGGCAATCGCTATTGCTTGGTGTTTAGGAGAAAATACGACAGTTACTTTTTTTACCCAGTTATGTGAGTGGCAACAACAGTCTCGTTGGTGGTTAGAAGTTCCCCAATTCTCTAAACCTGCTTATCTATTTTTACCTACGATTATTTTACTTTTAGCTGTCCGCTTGATTATTGCTTTATCCCCTCAACCACGAACATGGTCACGGGCAATTATTATTGGTATTACCTTAGCTATTACGATTCGTTATTTGTTGTGGCGATCGCTTTCTACTCTCAATCTCAGCAATCCCGTAGATGGGACTTTTAGTTTACTACTACTGTTGATGGAGCTAATGGTAATCGTCAGTGGCATTATTACCCTATTCTTAGGTATTAATTATCGAGAGCGTACTAAAGAAGCTGACTGCTACGCTCAAGCCGTGATTGAAGGTAGATATTTACCAGAAGTAGATATTTTAATTCCTACATATAACGAACCAGAATTTATTCTTAAACGCACTATTATTGGTTGTCAAGCCCTAGATTATCCCTACAAAAACATCTATCTACTAGACGATACTAACAGGCCAGAAATCAGAGTTTTAGCCCAAGCATTAGGCTGTAATTATTTAACTAGACCTAACAATCAATATGCTAAAGCAGGAAATTTAAACCACGCTTTAACCCAAACTACAGGAGAATTAGTTACTGTTTTTGATGCTGATTTTATTCCTACTACTAACTTTCTAGCTCGCACAGTAGGCTTTTTTCAGAACCCTCAAGTTGGCCTAGTGCAAACCCCACAAAACTTTTATAATGTAGACCCTATCGCTCATAATTTAGGATTAGAACAGCAAGTTGTTCCTGAAGAAGAAGCATTTTATCGCTACATCGAGGGCATTAAAGATGGTGCAGGAAGCGTAGTTTGCGCTGGGACTTCGTTTGTGGTGAGAAGAAAAGCTTTAGAAGAAGTTGGTTATTTTGTAACTGACTCTATCAGCGAAGACTATTTTACTGGCGTTCGTCTATCTGCTCAAGGTTATCAAGTAATTTATCTACAAGAAAAGTTAAGTGCTGGGTTAGCAGCAGAAAGTATAAGTACTCATATCGAGCAGCGATTGCGCTGGGCAAGAGGTACTTTACAGGCATTTTTTATCGGTGCAAATCCTTTAACTATTCCGGGTTTATCTTGGCGACAGAGATTGGGACATTTAGAGGGATTAATTCATTGGTTTACGACTATTTCCTCTAGCTTTTTCTTATTGGTACCAATTATTTACTCTCTCTTTGATGTCCTTCCTCTGCTGACTTCTGGCTCAGAATTAGCTTACTTCTTTTTACCTTATATTCTGATCCAGATGAATACTTTTCACTGGCTTAACTTTCGTTCTCGTTCAATGTTATTTTCTAATATTTCTGGTTTAATGTCTTGTTTTCCTATTGCTCTAACAGTTATTAAAGTTATACTTCAGCCATTTCAGAAAGGTTTTAAGGTTACTCCTAAAGGTATATTCAGAAATAGTTATCACTTGAACTGGAAATTAGTATCTCCTGTATTATTTATTTGGATAGTAACAGCAGCTTGTGGGGTGCTCAATTTAACCGTAGCAGAAGCAGAAAACAATATTAATCTAGCTCTACTTTGGAGTTGTTATAACTTATTCATGCTGACCATTGTCTTAATTGCGCTGGTGGATGTACCTAAATTAGACTCCTCTGAATGGTTTTCTATATCTAGCCCAGTAGAAGTTATTAGTAATAGCAGGCTACTAAGAGGAAGAGGACAAAAAATTTCGCAAAAAGGTATCGCAATAAAATTACAAGCATCTTCTTATATAGACATAAATAAGCTAGTTAAGTTATTTATTAATGAGTGTGGTCTAACCCTTGAGGGTAAGATTGTTAAGGTAAAGAAGGAGCGAGAAAATCTTATACTCAGAATTAAATTTACTAATCTAACCTTAAGACAAGAACGAAATTTAATTAAACTATTATACTGCCGCCCCCAGCAATGGAAATCTCCCACCACGCCTGGTGAATTGCATTCACTCTGGTTGTTGTTTAAAGTATTAATGAGACCCTTACAATTTGCCTATACTAAGATTGCTAGAGATTTACGCTTAAATTACCATGAACTCTCCTTCGAGAAAATAGACTCTAAATTATCTCCCATTTCCGTTAAGGCAGAAGCTAATGTTTTTGAGGGGCGAAAAACTAAAATCGGTGTTTAATTTGTACTCAAGAAGCATTCATTAATTCCTAATTCTTTTCTTTGCAAACGGATCAATTCAGGAGCAACTTCAGAGAATTCAATTTCACTCGAATATGCCTGCAGCAAATTTTGGTAAAGTTTTTCTGAGGGGTAGTAGATAAACACCTCACACGCATTCACTGATAAATCGGGGACTTCTAAGTCACTAACAAACTTTAGCATTACATCGGGCTTCAAAAGATAACTCAGAGAAATGGTGTTTCCCAAGCTATATTCCAAGGTTCTGATTATGACTAAGGGATGGGTTGTTTCATTGAGTATCCTTGCTGCCGCTGGATTGTTATAGCTAATCCCCTTATTCCACCATGCTTCTGCTTGGGCACTAAGGGTACACGATCCTACACCAACGATAAGCAAAACCGCGAGAGTAAAACGACCTATCTGCCTCATAAATGCCTTGCCGTGAGTCAACCAATAACTGATTAGGTAAGCTACCACTAACTGAACGCCAATATAAGTGGGGACAAAATATCGGCTTGATGCCGAGCGACGTCCTCCCCAGAGCAAGTCTGGAAAAATCAACATCACCACATTAACACCAATTAGCAGCAAGACAAACAGCCAAACATCTAGAGAGCTTTGGCGACACAAGAACCAAAAAGCCAACATTACCAAGGCGATGGCAAGGGGAGGGATAAGATAAGTATATGGGTGTTCGAGCGGGAAGCCTAAATCTATAAAGCCGCTACTAATGTGTAATCCCCAAAGCTTAGCTAGGAAATCTAGGGGGGTAAATTCTTTAACCCAGCCAGTTTTCTCTTCAAGTTGCTGTCGATTTTGGACAATGACAATGAGCCAGGGAATGAAGCTCAATAATCCCAGGCATACAGCCATCAGATAGGCTCGTATAGTTTTGCTTGGGCGAGCTCTTTCTGCGATCGCCAAATAAATTCCCTGACTCAAGAGCGTCAAGCCAAAAAATAGAGAGGTGTACAGCCCCAGTGCAACTGTTGCCCCATAGGTTCCCCAACTGCGTAAGCTTTGCTCTCGTCTTGCCCAAAGTAATGTCGCACAGGAAAGTAACACTGCAACAGTCCAGAGGCTATATTGACGGGCTTCCTGAGCATATAACACCTGGAATGGAGAAACGGCAAAAAGAGCGATCGCCACTCCACCGACTAGGGTACTCTCAAATAGCTCTAAGCACAACCAGTAGAGGCAGGGAAACGCCAGTAAACTGAGGCAAGCAGCCAGAGAGCGAGTCACCGCCACAGTGCTACCAAATAGCTCCATCCAAAGCCGTGTTCCTAAGTAATAGAGGGGCGGATGTTCGGGATGAGTTTTGAGGGATGCTAGAGTATCTCGCCAACCGTGTTCTGGACTTAGTTGCTGATATTGCTGTAAATCAACTGCTTTGAAGCTTGCTTGTTGGTTGAAGTATTCCGCAATTTGGTGACCATGGTAGCCCGCTGCCCGCAAAGAAGTAAAAACTTCGTCATGCCAATAAACCTTGTAATCAAGATGATAGAAACGAAAAAACACTCCTAGAAGCAGGGTGACAAGAATTAATCCGTATAGGGGTTGGAGATGGTTTCTAATGCTTGTTTTCATCTAGATGTCAATTACAACTCCCACAAACTATTAAGTAGGTAGATAAAATAAATTGTATATTTCCCCTGAGCAAGAAGAAAAGCTTGCTTTCCAATTAAGTTTGCCAGAAGGGTTAATAGAATCAAAAACTTTTGATTGTGCATTCTAATCAGTCGTGGCAATGTAACATAATATTAAGTTATATTAAGAATATGTCAACTAAATCTTAAGTTGCACTAATAAAAGTAACATTTTTTAACAAACCAAAGCAATTTGAAAACCTTGGTCTCATGAACGTAAACAGTTTGAACTTACTTGTGTCAAAAATACTCAAGCCTAACTACGAGGCCAATTTTTGGTCACAGACTGCCTGGGCAATTCTACGAGCTGTGGTAGGGCTGATGATGATTCACAACGGCTTAGATAAGCTCAGTAATATCGAAAGCTTTGCCGAAGCTTACGTTTCCTATATAGGATTGCCTTTCCCCATTTTCTTTAGCTATATTGCTGCATACACGGAGTTAATTGGGGCTCCCCTAGTAATGATTGGGTTTCTGACTCGACCTGCGGCTCTAGGTCTTTTTTCTACCATGTGCGTGGCTATGTACCATCACATCCTCGTGGCTGGTTTGAGCATCCCTTACTTGGAATTGTCAGCTATTTATGCTTCCTGCTTCCTGTTTTTCCTCATTAATGGTGCCGGTTTATTTTCTTCTGATGCTATGATAGTCAATTGGCTTAATCGTAATGCTTTGAGCCAAAAAGCCAGACAAATCATGCTTTTAGAAAAAGCCTACCAAGCAGCAGGCAAAGAAGCAGCAGTTTCTGCTAAAAACTAACCTAAAAACTACCAGGGAGGTAAAGCAATGAAAGCAAAACTAACAGAAGGAAGTGTTGCACTAGGGCTGACTAAGCTGACTCTGCCCATGATTTGGGGAGTCTTTGCAGTCATTGGCTTCAGTCTTGCCGACACTTACTTTGTGGCTCAACTGGGCACTAAGGAACTAGCAGCTATGAGCTTTACCTTTCCGGTAGTTACAGTTCTTGGCAGCATCGCTATGGGTTTGGGCACCGGAGTTGCCTCTATCATTGGTCGGGCTATTGGGGAAGGCGATCGCTATCGAGTGCAACGACTGACTACCGATAGCCTGATGCTATCCCTGCTAATTGTGGGCATCTTAGCCCTCCTGGGCTTGACCACCATCAACCCTTTATTTACAAACCTGGGAGCAGAAGCTGAAGTTCTTTCCCTAGTTAAAGACTACATGACTATCTGGTACTTGGGGATAGTCTTTCTAGTAGTGCCTCTGGTTGGTAACAGTGCTATCCGCGCTTCAGGAAATACTGCCGTACCCAGCCTGATTATGACCGTAGCTGCCGCCGTCAATGTTGGACTAGATCCCGTTTTAATTTTCGGTTGGGGGCCATTTCCTGCCCTAGGCATTAAGGGTGCAGCATTGGCTACGGTAATGTCCCGAGCTGCTACCCTGGTAGCCTCCCTAGCTTTTCTCCACTATCGCGAACGGTTACTAGTGTTTGCCCTTCCTAGCCTAAAAGTAATGATCTCGAACAGCCGCAGCGTCTTGTCTGTAGGTATGCCAGCGGCGGCTACCAACCTAATTTCCCCTATTTCTACAGGTGCGATCACTAGCCTGATAGCACATTACGGTTCTGAAGCAGTAGCTAGCTTTGGGCTGGCTTCGCGAGTAGAAGCTATGGCTTTGATAGTACCCCTAGCCCTTACTGCTAGCATCGGCCCGTTTGTCGGTCAGAATTGGGGAGCCCAAAAGTATGGTAGAGTTCATAAAGCACTCCGTTTGAGTTTGTTATTTTGTTTGGGTTGGGGCGTGATGGTTGCCGCCCTTCTCGCCCTAGGCGCACCCGCGATCGCTTCCTGGTTTGACAGCGATCCAGAGGTGGTGGCAACTACTGCTGCTTATCTGACAATTGTGCCGATAAGTTACGGAGCTTTAGGAGTCGTGTTCGTATTCAGTTCTACCTTCAACGCCTTGGGGAAACCACTACCATCCATGATCGTAACCCTCTCTCGGCTATTGCTCTTGTATCTACCCTTAGCCTATCTTGGCAGCTATTTGTTCGGCGTACCTGGCATTTTTGCCTCAGCCTGCCTATCGAATACGGCGATCGGCTTAGGTACGTTTCTATGGTACCGACGTTCTCAAGACCTCAGAGTAGAGGGGAAATTAGAACAATCTTCGCGTCCGCAGGAAGTTGATAGGGAGGAGAAATTTCCAAAGCCTCAACTTTCCCGAACCCATTAATAAAAGCTACTTTGAGTAGTATGAGATTGTTATGGAAATTCCTCAAAGATTTAGCGGGGTCGAGCAACTAAAATTAGCTATTGTATAAGTACCGAAAATCAAAGCTTTTTAATTCTGTATTCTGCATTCAACCACTACCTTCTCATATTGCATCCATGCAATAAAAACTTAACTATCAGATTCATCCGTTTTCCGAACCATCTGAGTCGCCATATTACGAGTAGCTTCTGCCCCAAAACCCCATGCTAACAGTGTCAGGTAGTCCCCCCAACCATTCGCCCCAAAAGTAGGCTTAGACAAATATAATTCGTTAAAACCGCTACCCGCTAAAACAGTAAAGGAAATCAGGTAACTAGACAGATAAAACAACCGTAAACGTCCTTGAGCAGTTTGCCACAATGAAGCAATCTTGGTTAACAGATTAATTGCTGATGGATGAGAAGAGCTACTATCATTAACCCGAAGAGGTTGAAGCACCAACTCTGACTGAGATTGACTACTGCCATCAACATCTTTAGGAATTAAAGTTTTTGGTGTTTCTGAGAGAACTTTTCGCACATCGGCAATGGTTTTCTCAATCTTATCATTTAGAGACTTCAATTCATCTTGATTCGATGGCAGCAAAGTATTAAGAATTTGTTCAAATTCATCGGCTTTATCTTCCCATTGATAACCCTCTTCTCCTTCCGCAAAACTGGCTAAATCCCTTAGTTTATCAACTTGAATTTTAAGCTTGAGATAAATATTAAGCTGTTGAGACAATCGATCTAATTTTTCGTTTAATTCACTGGCACTGGCAAAATCAGGGCTTCTTTGCAGACAATCTTCCAAATCACGGCTAATAGTTTGGATATACAGACAGGGAAATGAAGATAAATCATCTTGATTGAGTCTTTCTTGGAGTTGGTCGTAATATTCAAACTGAATCAACCAATAAGGGCGATATTGAAGCCATTTACGCCAAGTTTCCCTTGCCTTTGTGATTTCAGCCTCTGCATCTTGGAATTGTTTAGCATTTTGGGCAGATTGGGCAAGCTTCAAATAACTATCAATGCGAGTGTAAAAAGTGCGAGCTGGTTGTTCATCTGAACTAATACCTCCAGAAGCCCAAGCCTTATTTGCAGAAGGGAAAGGGCGAGTATTAATTGCCTCTTCCATGAAAGAGGAAAAATCCTATGCAGGAAAACCATATAGCGCCTTTACTTTAGCTGTGATTGAAGCTTTAGCTGGGAAAGGTGTGGCGGAAAAGGATGGATATGTGAGAGTGAGTGATTTGGCTTTACATGCCCGTGAGGTTGTACCAAAGCGAACTCGTGGCAAGCAACACCCGATTTTAAATTGGCGAGAAGGTGATAATTTTAGGTTAGCTTATTATGCAGGTGGTGAGCTTGAACCGAAGGGATTACCTTTTGAGGAAGAACCAGAAATTGAATCTGAACCGGGTGAGTTTAATAGGATTAATATTTATAAATTTGCGGACACTATGATAGCTGAAAAAATAACGAATATTGGTGAAGTGCATGATGTTGATAATTTTCATATTGGAGATGTAATTCATAATGATTGAATGTTTTTAATAAAATGACAGAGCAAAAAGCAAAATACATTACTAATATTTATAATGCTGATGGTACAAAAATAGATATTGGCGATCGCACCCAAACTGCGTGTAAAAGTTTATATATTTTAATTGATTTGTTAACAAATTCAAATATTTATCCTAAGGTTGTAGAAGCTAGTGTTTATTTGAAAACTATTCAAGAACAAATTGAGACAGTGGTTTTTTATAAAGAAATACACGATAAGTTTGATGATTTGTCCTTTGTATTTAAGACATTGTTTCCTCAAGAAACAGATATAAGCACTCAAGAAATTTCACTAATTATAAATAAACCAAAAAACATTATTATTTACCAGCTTATAAAAATAATAGATGATATATATAAGAGTGTTAATTATTCACCATTTAAAAATCGCAAATTTCCTTGGCTTGATAACCTTATAACAGCAAAGAAAGAACTAAATCTAGCTTTAGAAAAACTGGAAGAGGAAACTGACTTTTCACGGGATCTTTTTCGGCACTCAGGCGATCGCCTTTCTTCCCATCCTCCAAGCCTGATTCTTTCCTTGCCCATTGTCATTAAGAAAAGATTATTGAGAATCAGGCTTGGAGGGAAACCCTTATTTGGAAGGGCTTTCAGAAATGCCGTGAATAGTCAGGAAGAGGAAAAACTTAGCAACGCCAGTTTTCTTATAGAATTTGTTCTAAATAATGCACCAGGAAGAGTTAATGAAAGTTTAAGGAATACTGCATCTAATTTATCTTTGAAGAAATTTGCTGAACAATTAAATCCTGTACAAAAAGAGGTTAACGATTCCGAAATAGAAAAAGATACAAAAAATGAATTTAAAGATGGAATTAAGGCTCTAGAAGATTTAGATATATGCCTTAATAAGTTGATTGAAAATCATGATCAATTGCAGGAGATTAATACATTGTTACAAACTCTTGCACCTATTTTATCGTTTTGTTGGTTTCATATTTTAATCCTCCTCAAGAAGACTCTGTGCGTGAGTAACTAACAAAGCATGCATTTGAAAGCGTCCTGAATTCAAAGGTTCTAGCAGACCCCGCTGCACTAACTGAGTCACAGTTGGTTTCGGATCTTCTACCTGCCACAAGGTCTCCATTAAACTCAAGTCAAAGGTTGCTGGTTTAGGAGCCATTACCCCTAGCATGGCAAAGCGATCGCGAATTTCTGACCTCAAAAGGCGGGTGCTTTTATCCAGTAAAACAGCCACAGTTGGTATTGTCTGACTTGCTAAATCAGCTAGATCGGGTGGTGCTGACTGTTCTAGTAGCTTCGCGCCAGCCCGCAGTTCTTTGAGCAAATCTGTAACGCCCCATCCCATTCGAGCTTCAGCACAAAGCAGACGTCCGGCAACATGTAATGCTAGAGGTAGACCTTCGAGATCGGCAACTAGTTCGCGACAAGCCTCTGGCTGTGCTTTAACCACCTCAGGTGCTAGTGCAAATAGAAGAGCTAACGCATCTTCATCTGTTAAGACAGGAAGGCGATACCTATGCTTTGGGGACGGGACAATTAAGTCCGCAACTTCCGGTAAGCGGGTTGTGAAAAGGAGGGTACTGCCTTCACCAACTATTTGGTAAAAATTGGCTACATCATGGACACTCCAGACATCATCGACAATCAGTAAGACTCGCTTATCACGTAAGACCATAGCGAGATTGAGCACACACTCCTGAACAGTTGTGGCACCCAGTACGTTGGAGTCTCCAAGCCACTTTCCCCACTGCACTAACTTCGATAAAACATCGGGTCTTTGGTCAAACGTAGTCCAAAAAATCCCGTCAGGAAAGGTATTAAGAAGATCCGGATCATTTGCCAATGCAGAAGCAAATGTAGTTTTACCTACACCGGGCCATCCAGAGATCGCGCATGTTTTTGTGATACGAGTTTCATCATCTTGAATGATTCCTAAAATTTCTTTGAACTCCTGAAGTGCATTCTCCCGACCAACAAAGAGTTCAGGCACTGGTGGGACATTCCACATCTTGGTTGAGGAAACAACAGCTCCCGAGCGCATAAAGGAAGTAAGAGTTTCGATGATTTCCTCTGGCATAGGAATATCTGGCATCAAGAAAGAGATCAGAAGTTTGAGAACTCTGGCAACTGTTTCAGTATTACTTCCTAGCCAAAACCCTGTCATACTTGAGGTTAAAGTGCAGAAGACTAAAATCTTATTAATCGTTTCTGCAATACTTTTGGCATCTGTTCCCACATGAAATACGCGATCGCCTATATGAATTTCTTTGCCTTCCCTAAGATTGACAATGTATTTAGCAAGTTCAGTTTTAGTTTGAAGATCTCCAGAATCAATTGCTTGACGCAGAATCAATAAGTCAGCTTCTGTATGCTGATTTTGAGCAATTTTATTGAGGATGGTATTTAGATTCTCGGCAGTCATTATTCAATCTACTCGGATTTTTTGGAAGAACAAACTGAACTAAGATTTATCCAAACTCTTTCGATTTTTAGATAGCTTTGCCAGGTTAATCATTCTGCATTGAATTTATCTATTGAAGATCATTATAATTCAGAGTAATTGTTTTGTTTCATTCAATTAATAAGCGCCAAGAGTTATAAATTCTTAATTTTGCCTAGAAAAACAAATGGTATCCGATCACGAGCTAATTGCTATTCTCAGTCGTCTCCTGAATGGTAATAGGGATGATCGGGATATAGAACAACTGCATAACTGGAGTCAAACAAGTAATGGTCAAAATGTCATTCAGATTGTTATCCAGCAAGGGAAATACAACACTAATATTGGTGAAGGTGAAGATATTAAGATTGGAGATTTTCTCAATACAGAACTTCTTGAGGAAATTAGAGATTTACTGCGATCGCGATCGGTTACTCCAGATCTAGATATTAACTGGCAAGAAATGAGTCAAGTTATGCTGGAGGAATACCAGAGACTGACGACTAATCCTTTGACTGCTGGAGAAGGAATTTTTTATTCTAGCGATCGAGTATATGTCCCATTAGGACTGGTGGAGCGTAAGCGAAAACCACGTTGTAGAGAGGATGTCTCTCCAGAAAAGGGATCGGAGCTTTACCAAGAAACAGAAATTACTCAACGATTTGAAAATGAAGAATTTCTGGAACAGGTACTAAAGTTGAGGCAAAGTCCGAAAAGCCAAGGAAAGCGAATTGCCATTATTGGTGAGCCAGGCGCGGGAAAAACTACCTTGTTACAGCAAATTGCCCAATGGATAACTAAGCAGGTAGAAGATGCAATAGTTATTTGGGTATCTCTGGCAGATTTACGAGGACATGAACTAGAGTTTTATCTATTGGAACGATGGTTACAAGCAGTTACTCGGAGGCTGGGACAAGCAGAAGTTACTCCCCAAGTTAAAGATACCTTCGTAGCCCAGTTTCAGCAAGGACGAGTGTGGCTGTTGCTGGATGGAGTGGATGAAATGCAAGTGTCATCGGGAAGTCCATTGGCAGAGATATCACAGCAGGTGAGAATGGGAGGATTACTTTCCCAGGCGAAAATTGTCTTGACTTGTCGGGTAAACCTATGGGATAACAATTTCAATGCGCTCAATACATTTGACCCCTATCGTACTCTAGAGTTTTCCTATCCTCAGCAAGTAGAGCAGTTTATTGCCAATTGGTTTGGCTCTCTACCGTCAGCCGAAAATCATATAGGACAAAGGTTATGTGCAACGTTGAGGGAATCTGGGAAGGAGAGAATTCAGGATTTGGTAAAAAACCCGTTACGGTTAACTCTGCTATGTTTCGACTGGTATTTAGGCGAGGGGAAGTTACCAGAGACAAAGGCAGGTTTGTACGAGCAGTTTGTTGCAGATTTTTATGAGTGGAATAAAGGGCAGTTTAAAACAACAGGAGAACAGCGCAAGTGTTTGAATGCAGCTTTGGGAGAATTGGCACGGGAGGCAATTGATAAGGAAGCAACGCGGTTTCGGTTGCGACAGGAATTTGTGAGCGAGTATTTGGGTGAGCCAGATGATGCAGATTCGTTGTTTTGGTTGGCGTTGCGGTTGGGATGGTTGAATAAGGTAGGGGTGGATGGGTCAAATCCTAGGGAGGGAGTATATGCCTTTTTTCATCCAACATTTCAGGAGTATTTTGCAGCGTTGGCGATCAATTATTGTCATTATTTTTTGAATCACATTCCTGAGAATCCAAGTCATCCTGATGCGAGTTACCGGATTTTTGAGCCGCAATGGAAGGAAATTTTTTTGCTGTGGTTAGGGCAAGAAAACATATCCAAGAAACACAAAGAGGAATTTTTTAAGACATTAGTAAATTTTGAGGATGTGTGGGAGGATTTTTATAAATATAGAGCGTATTTTTTAGCAGCCTGTGGAACTAATGAATTTCAAGATTGCTGCCTCTTTGAAGAAATCATGAACCATCTCATAAAATGGGGATTTGATGATGTTAATTTGGAGTGGCATCTTTGGCATCCTATTGCAGAAGGAGCTAGAAAAGTCATACAGCAAATGGAGAAAAAACGAACTATAAAAACACTTATCAATCTGCTAAACATCACACACGATGAATTGACTCGCCAACAAATAGCTGAGACATTAGTCAAAATAGATTCTGCTAATTTAGAAGCTATCAATGCATTAATTAGTTATTTAACTATTAATGAAAATAGTCAAAATGTTCAAAATGCTCTCTGGAGTTTAAAAGAAGTTGGTTTTGGCAATCCTAAAATAGTTGCAGCAGTAACTCATTTGCTAATGACAAGCAAAGACGACAAAATAATTCTGCAATCTGCTGAGACTTTGGGACATATTGATCCGGGAAATCATGAAGCTATTTTCACTATGATTCGCCTGATATATGACAGCCAGGAACAGTCTATATCAGAGCAAGCTATTGAAAGTTTAGGAAGAATAGGCATTGGAAATTCAGAGGTTATAAGTACGCTTACCAATCTATTGAATACCAGTCAGGATGAATATGTTCGACTTACTGCTGCTGAAAGCTTGGGAAAAATAGATCGAGAACACTCAATCGTGATAAATGTGTTGCTTACTCTATTAGGTAATAGTCAAGATGAACATATTCGTCTTTTAAGTGCTGATAGTTTGGCACTGGTTGATCCAGGCAATTTAGAAGCAATGAATTTCTTAACTCAGCAAATTCACACAGCATCTGATGAGCATGTGCGTTGTCTAGCAGCAGAAAGCTTAGGAAAACATGATCCAGAAAACTATTTATATATCGCAACTTTAGTTAAATCACTTATCAATGGAGAAAATATTGCTTGGAGACTTATAGAAATTCTTCCAAAAAAGTTTTTCTCTACAGTAGTCTCTGATTTAAAAGATTGCTTAGATAATCAATTATATGAAAATTTTAATCTTAATAGCTGGGATGAAATTTTTGGAGATGATAGCTATGATATTTTAGAGGTTAGGGATTCGGATAATTTTTAAAATTTAGAGCTTAACCAGAGAAACCGTTATAATGCACATTGTTATGAAGTTCTTTGGAACTGTGCCCAAAGTATGTCATACCTAGACTTTTATCAAGCTTGGCACTGTAAATTTTAATCATGCTGACTTGATAACGTCGTACTGAATAGTTTGAGAAACAATTACCTTAATTAATCAACAAAAAAAGAGAAGCGCTGTTGTTTTTTACCTAAACCGATCCGATCTAAGCTGCGGTAGTCGGAATTACCTCTTGTAAAATCCTGCCACAAATCATCCAGTTCCGACCTGCGACTACTGCTAAGTGATTTTAGGATATTGACATCAACAAACAAATCACCCAAAGGCATCCAATGATCTACTCCTCATAAAGGCATCGTACCGTGTAAGCGTTGGATGTCGTCATGGAGGCGCGATCGCACTTGTCGCACCAAGTCATCAACAGGATTTGCTGTTTTTAATTGGACTTTTTTTTTAGATTTTTGAATACGGGGGTATGTTCCTCTGGAATTCCTTGTAGGGCGATCGCATCACAACCACCATTATAAGCATCTTCATACGACCAACCAGCTCCTAATTCATCATAGAAACCGATTGAAAATTTAATCGCTGCATCGTCTCCAATAGCACTATTCATACCGACTACATAATCAATATGTTCTGCGATCGCGTTGGTTTGAACCTCCGAGTAGCAAGCGTTAAGAACAACACATTCTAATCCGCGATCTGCAAATCGTTTAAATAAGTTCGCTAAAGCTTGGGTTGAGACAAGCTAGGCTGTTTCTGCATCATTTTCCAGAACTAATCCATCGTCACCCGAACCATGTCCGCAAAAGTGAACAATCTGGGGGTTAAAATCTAGCAAAGCACGGCGTAGATCATCAGGACGAACGGCCCAACGTTGCTGCAAAGTAAATTTATCTTGATGCTGCGCCCTTCGTAAACCCTCATCAATTTCTCGCACTTCTTTGTCTAGGCGTAATCTAGCTTCATTTGTAGGGCTGGAGGCTAACACTAAAATTGTTTTACCAGAACTACTTTGAGGATTTTCTGGTTGAGCTAAGTTAGGAAAATCTTCTTTGAGAATAGAGCGAACAACTTCTTGAATATCTGCGGCATTAGAACCCTGAAGTACAGCAGGAGTAACTTCTCGAATTGCTTCGGCATCAAGTCCTTGATAAGTGCGATCGCCAAGATGAATGTCTTGTCCCTGTCCAATATTAACGTTGTACTTTCCCACTTGTAAATTTTGGATACCACCACTATTTAACCACTGACGCAAAGCTTCAACATCGGAATCACTTTGAGTTCCGTTGAGGATGCGTTGAATAATATCGTTGAGGTTGCTAGGATTCGACATTTATCATAGTTTTCTAGTTTTATTTTTAGGATAAAAAAATGCTCACTTCAATAAACTCAGTTAATTGAAATCTAGTATAGTACTAAATCTAATTCTAAAAGTATACTTAATTCCAATTCAATAGATTCTCAAATAAGATTAAGAGTTATGATGATGGAAACAAACTCATCTTTCTAAGATAATGACAGGTGACGAATTAAAACTGATTATTGATCAAATAATCCAAGGTCAACACACTGAAGCCGAATTATCCCAGTTAACTCAGGCATTAAATCGTGCAGACAATGAGCTAATAACTCTCCAACTGGGTAAGTTTAACGTCAATATTGTAGAAGGAGAAGGGATACATATAGGCGATCGCATTTACAACCAGTGGAATGAAGAAGCAGTAAAATCTCTTATTGAAGCAATTGAAGGGAATAAACAAGCTATAGAAGCTTTACTGAAAAAACTACAACAACAATCCCCGATTAAAGCTATCCAAAAAGAGAAAGTTTACGAAAATTTAGGACGTAGAGGAATTTCCACTGAACAATTTAAAGGGAGAGAAGATGATTTAAACAGACTTCATAAGTTATTACAAAATAATTCTCAAGTGGCGATTACTGCTGCGGTAACGGGAATGGGAGGAGTTGGCAAAACTGAGTTAGCTATTCAATATGCAAGGGAACATTTAAGCACTTATCAAGGAGGAGTGGGTTGGTTTACTGCCAGGGATTTTGCTCTTAAATTAGTGGAATTTGCTCGTTCTCAGTTTGATAATATCTTTATTCCTTATGGAGTGGGTTTAGAAGCACAGATTCAAGCTTGTTGGCGACAATGGGTAGAAGGTGAGGTTTTATTAGTGATTGATGATGTCACTAATTATCTACTGGAAATTGCACCCTATTTACCAGAAAATTCTCGGTTTAAGGTGTTACTAACTAGCCGATTACGATTTCAGAATCCCATTGTACTTTTAGATTTAGAAATATTAAAACCTGATGCTGCTTTAGAATTACTAGAATTTTGGGTAGGGAAGGAAAAGATACAGACAGAATTAGACAATGCTCAAAAAATCTGTGAATGGTTGGGTTATTTACCTTTAGGGTTAGAGTTGGTGGGGCGATATGTGGCGGATGAGGAATTAACTCTAGGGGAAATGTTAGCAGAATTGCAAGAAATACGCCTCCAACATCCTGCTTTAGATCAAGAAGATTATAGCCCCATAACTGCACAATTAGGGGTAAGAGATGCCTTTAATTTGAGTTGGCAACGGTTGGATAAAAAGGCACAAATATTAGGTTGTGTTTTGGGTGTTTTTGCTTTAGCAGAAATTGAGTGGGAATGGGTAATCAAAGTTTATCAAAGTTGGTTAGGAGAGGAGTTTAACAAAATAGAATTACGCAAATCAAGAAAGGAGTTACTGAGACGACATTTATTAAAAGGACAAGAAAATTATACTTTACATCAGCTAGTCTGGGAATTTTTAAGGGAGAAGTTAGAGGATTTAGAAGCAAAAGAGGAGATTAAACAGGTTTTTGTAGATGTAATAGTGGCAGAAGCTAAGGAAATGCCTGAAACACTTACTCTTGATATCATTGATCAGGTGACTCCAACTATTCCCCATTTTATAGAAGTTGCTGAAAATCTAACTCCTTATCTAAGTAATGATGATTTTATCTTACCTTTTCAGAGAATATATAGTTTTTACGAATTCCAAACATTATATCAACAACAAGAAATTTTGGCTAAAGATTGTTTGGATAAGGCTAAAAACCGTTTCGGAGAGGAGCATCCTGATGTGGCTACTTTCCTCCACAATTTAGCCAGACTCTATTGGAAGCGAGGGAAATATAAACAAGCTGAACTCTTATATATTAAGGCTTTAGAAATGAGTAAAAAACTCTTAGGTAAAGAACATCTTAATGTAGCAGAATCTCTTAATAATTTAGCTCTACTATACGATGATCAAGGGAAATATGAAAAAGCGGAACCTTTATTTCTTCATGCTTTAGAATTGTATAGAAAACTCTTAGGAGATGAACATCCTTCTGTGGCAGTTTCCCTCAATAATTTAGCATATTTATACGATAGTCAAGGGAAATATGAAAAGGCGGAACCTTTATATATTCAGGCTTTAGAAATGTGTAGAAAACTCTTAGGAGAAGAACATTTTTATACTACTAAAGTAAGAGAAAATTTAGAAAATTGTCGTGCTGAATTAAAGTCTAAGTAGTGATATGGTAATGGCTTATGTCATAATGAAACGACTCAAAAACTATTAGTAAATCAAGGAAAAAACAAGTTCAATAATTAAAATCAACAATTATGACGATATAAACGACTTTCGCTCCAATTAGGTAAATTTAATGTCAATATTGGGGAAAAGAAAGATATTCAGATAGGCGATCGCTATTTGAATTTCCTCTACGATTAACAGGCGATCGCTAATAATAACGAAAAGATATTTACTTAGGGGATTATTTTTTAAAAGTTAAGTTCATTCTATCAAACTAGCCCACTGCATATTCAGTAAACTGTCTCATAAATGGCGTTTGAAAACCTAAAACTATATCTTCTGATGCTACTCCATTCGCCACCAATTCCGCAGCAATATCCCTTTCAGTTCCATTCCACTGAATCCATATTTTCTCATCTTTAATATCAAGATGAATGATACAAGTATGTATCCATCTTTTTTGCTTCCAACCTAAATAAACAATTTGATAATGATCCCGTACTGTATCAAAAATTGTTTCTACCTCAATTTCTCCATAAGCAGGTTTATTTTTGCTATATTCCAAAAGTATTTGTTGCACACAATCACGATATTTTTCTAACTTTTCCATTCTGTAATCACCTCATATTCTGGATCATAAATAATTAATTTAATGTTATTTTCCTCAACCATTAACTGAGGAAACTCTAGTTTAAAAAAACTGTTATAGGTGATGATAGGTACAGCTAAATAAAGTATTCTTTCTGCATCTTCCTTTTTGAGTGCAGTACGGTAGTTAATAAATTGCCCTCATGCAGTATGAAATTGAGAAATCGCGGATGATTTCGCCAAAAAACTTTTAATTTCTACTGCTATCTTTTGATCGTCTTTTTTCGCTCCAATTAGTTTTTCTGCACCAAGCTCAATGGACATATCCACACCCCCAAAACTAATAGATAAAGGATCGTGGGTAATTTCCCATCCATCTTTGATGAGAGCAGTTTTCACTACAGAAGTGAAAGAAATCTCTAGCTGACATAAATTAAAATTAATGGTTACGATCGTCAAAACAACTTTATCTTTCTAAAATTATGACAGATGACGAATTAAAACTGATTATTGATAAAATAACGGAAGGCAAACATACTGAAGCTGAGTTATCCCAGTTACGTCAGGCTTTGATTCGTAACGATAATGCCCAAGTTTCCCTGCAACTGGGTAAGTTTAACGTCAATATTGGTGAGGGAAAGGATATACATATAGGCGCACCGCTTCGCGGATCCCTGCGGGATCGCCTCTACTACTCTTGGGATGATGAAGCCCTCAGTGCCTTAGTTGGCATAATTCAGCAGAACAATATTGATGAAGCTAGTTTATTAGTCACGAAACTTAATCATGCTCGACTACAAGGAGAAGAAGGCGATCGCACCACAGGTAGCTTTTATACTTATAATGTTCGGCTAGAAGATGTCTCTCTGGAAAAATCCCACCACTCCACTGAAAATAATCGCCAGCTCCAACAATACACCATTAAAGGAAAATGGGAATCAACAGTTTACAAAGAAATCAATCTGTTCGGTTTACGAGTTGATTATCCTTGGGGAAAAAACAAAAAACCCTATGGAGAATTCACTGTTAAAATTGAAATATTGAATGGACAAGTAAGCCAAATGAAAGTTAATGTAGCTCGATATGATGATAGTCCAAATAATTACGCAGCAGACAAAGCAGAACAATTAATTCAGTCGAAAATAAGTGAGGTCTTACGATTCGTGTAACTCTAGGGATATTTTGGCTAAAATAAGCTTGAATAATTGGGATGATTCCGAGTCTACAATCTTTGTTTCAATTGCTCCAGAATAACGATCGCAATACTCTACAACAACTTGGCAAATACAATGTCAATCTTGGAGAAGGGAAAGAGATACACATAAATTTAGATTAATGCCGAGAAAAACTACTACCAAATCAAAAAAATCCTTATAGCGGCTATAATTTTGAACATCTCCCCCTGCTCTGGGTGCAAGCCTTGCGCCCCTACTGCCTCCACCAACAAATTCTGTTAACCGAGCAGTATTGGGTAGGGAGAGACGTTTAGTTGCGGGAGGGAGTCTTTCTCAAGGAAATGTAACAGTAATTGAACTGCAACAGGCGATCGCTAATCTGTTTAACTCTCCCGCTCATACTCCTTCTGATTTAGCTTTACTTTGCTCTCTCTTGACAAGGTGATGAAATTATTTAGTTAACATCTCTAGTGGAAGACGCTTAAAGGTTAATCTTTCATCCTCTACATCAACAAAAATCGTGTCTCCTTGTTTAAATTCTCCTCGTAAAATCGCCTTGGCAATAGAGGTTTCTAAATACCTTTGCACTGCTCGTTTTAATGGTCTTGCACCATAAACTGGATCGTAGCCTACTTCAGCTAAGAAATCCAAGGCAGCATCAGATATTTTTAAGGATAATTTTTGTTCTGCTAATCTGGCTTCTAAACGTTCAATTTGCAATTTAACAATGGCACGTAATTGGAATTTTTGCAGGCTGTGGAAGATGATAATTTCATCAACACGGTTAAGAAATTCAGGACGGAAATTAGTGCGCATTGCTTCCATAACTCGACTGCGCATTTCCTCATATAGGGAGTCATCTCCGGCTACGTCTAAAATATATTGAGAACCGATATTACTGGTCATAATGATGATCGTGTTTTTAAAATCAACTGTATGACCTTGAGCATCGGTTAAACGCCCATCATCGAGAATTTGTAACATGACATTGAAGACATCAGGATGGGCTTTTTCTATTTCATCGAAGAGAATGACGGAGTAAGGGCGACGGCGGATAGCTTCAGTAAGTTGTCCTCCTTCTTCATAACCCACATATCCTGGAGGTGCCCCCATGAGACGAGAAACGGTATGTTTCTCCATGTATTCGGACATATCGATGCGTACTAACGCTTCTTCAGTGTCAAATAAGTTGGATGCTAAGGCTTTGGCTAATTCGGTTTTACCTACCCCCGTCGGTCCCAGAAAGATAAAACTAGCGGTGGGGCGGTTGGGATCTGCTAATCCGGCACGGGAACGCTGGATTGCCTCTGCTACAGCAGTGACAGCTTCTTCTTGTCCGACTACTCGTTGGTGTAACTCTTCTTCTAGGTGCAGGAGTTTTTCTTTCTCCGATTCTACTAATTTACTAATGGGAATTCCCGTCCATTTAGAGATAATTTCCGCAATATCTGTTTCTTCTACTTCTTCCCGTAAGAGAGATTTGCCACTGGTTTGTCTTTCTTGTAATTTACTTTCTTTGTCCTTAATTTGGTTTTGTAAATCGGTTAGTTCGCCATAGCGCAATTCCGCAACTTTATTTAAGTCATAATCCCTCTCTGCTTGTTGAATTTCCACATTTACTTTTTCGATCGCTTCTTTGAGGGTACGAATTTGATCGATAATTTCTTTTTCTGCCTGCCATTGCGCATTAAAAGTACTTTGTTCTTCTTTCAGATTGGCTAATTCTTTTTCTAATTTTTCTAACCTTTCTAAAGAGGCAGGATCGTTTTCTTTGCGTAGAGATAACCTTTCCATTTCTAACTGGAGAATTTTGCGGTCGACTTCATCTAATTCTTCGGGTTTAGAGGTAATTTCCATCTTTAATTTAGCGGCAGATTCATCGACTAAATCGATGGCTTTGTCAGGTAAAAAGCGATCGCTAATATAACGATTAGAAAGCATGGCTGCTGCCACTAGAGCAGTGTCAGAAATTTTTACGCCGTGATGTACTTCATAACGCTCTTTTAAACCTCTCAAAATAGAGATAGTATCAACTACATTGGGTTCGTCAACATACACTGACTGAAAACGCCTTTCTAAAGCCGCATCTTTCTCGATATATTTACGATATTCATCCAGAGTTGTGGCTCCAATACAACGCAATTCTCCCCTGGCTAACATGGGTTTTAAGAGGTTACTAGCATCCATAGCTCCTTGGGTGGCACCGGCACCAACTACGGTGTGAATTTCGTCGATGAATAAGATAATATTACCTTCAGAATCAGTAATCTCTTTGAGTACTGCTTTTAATCTTTCTTCAAATTCTCCTCGATATTTAGCACCAGCAATTAATGCTCCCATATCTAAACCAATTAGACGGCGATCGCTTAAAGATTCTGGCACATCTCTATTAATAATTCGTTGGGCTAAACCTTCAACAATTGCGGTTTTACCGACACCGGGTTCACCAATCAAAACCGGGTTATTTTTGGTACGGCGGGAGAGAATTTGGATGGTGCGACGAATTTCATCATCCCTGCCAATGACAGGATCGAGCTTACCTTGACGGGCTAATTGAGTCAAGTCACGTCCATATTTTTCTAAAGCTTCATATTTGCCTTCTGGATTTTGATCGGTCACTTTTTGACTACCTCTAATTTCCTTAATAATTTCTTTTAATTTAGATTCACTCAAGCCAAATTCTTGAAATAAAGACTTGCCCAAACGTTCATCCTTAGCATAGGCTAATACTAGGTGTTCGATAGAAATAAATTCATCTTTGAACTCCTTGCGATAATTTTCAGCCCTGTCTAAAAGGGTATCTAAACTTTTTCCTAAATAAACAGAATCGCTTACACTTTTTACTCTAGGTTGACGACGAATAAAATCATCTGTTTTATCCCTCAAACGCGCAAGACTAACATTAGCTTTATTAAAAATACTGGTAGCTAAACCCTCTTGTTCCAGTAGGGATTTCATTAAGTGTTCGCTTTCAATTTGTTGATGTTGATTCTGTTTAGCAATATCGGGGCTTTTTACAATTGCTTCCCATGCTTTTTCGGTAAATTGTTGGGGATTAGTTGGTTGCATCTTGGACTATAAATAACTAACTTGTATAGGTACTAGTACAGCTATACGGAAGTCAAAATTTAAAATTAAAAAGTACAATTAATTAAGGCTTGCCCATCTTTTCAATGGTTTCTTTATTTCCGCGCTCACTGCACTAAATGTATTTTACTCATAAATATGATAATGTTATAAGACGGAAAACTCTACTTATGATGGTTTGCTTTCCTACCCAATAAGATTAATTATTTTCAGTTGATTTGATGATTTATAGTTTGATTGATGGCTAATTTTATTTATACTTTAATTTGAAAAACAAAATAGACCTCTTGCAAAAGTTATTTAGAGGTTTCGCCTAGTTTAATGAATTTGGTCTGAACTGAAGAACTCACTCTATAATAGACTTGTTGCGAAATAGGGTTTTTGCAAAATTCAGCCCTTATTTTACAAAGGTTCCAAGGACGCATATATTTAATTCGCAACAAGTCTAATGTTAATAGATTCAGGATACGACATTGAAGAGTTAAGCACAATCAACCTAAAGATTACCTTTTGAGGAGGAAGCATCATGACATTTAAGATTCTCAGTTTAGATGGAGGTGGCATTCGTGGAGTTTTGTCCGCACGGATTCTACAGAAGATAGAGGAGGAGATAAAGAACATAGAGAATAAAGAGACTAAAGAGAATTATAAGGGATTACATGACTATTTCGACTTGATTGCTGGGACATCCACTGGCTCAATTCTGGCTGCGGGGATTGCCTGTAAGAAGACGGCTGAGGAGCTGATTAAAATCTACAAGGAAGAAGGAAAAAATATCTTCCCCAAGTGTGTACGTTGGCAGCGGAAATGGCGGTGGATTAGTCGATTTTGGGGAAGTTCTATGTTATATCCCCACGAGTGTGGGGAGCAGGGATTGGCTCAGGTGTTGAAAAGAAACCTAGTTGATCAAGAGTCGGGTAAGTGTCCCACGATTGGAGAGATAAACAAGCCTAATCTCCTGATCCTTGCCTATGATGTTTTCTCTCGCAATACAACCTGGTTTTCCAATGACTATGATGCAAGTGCAAGTGACAAGCCATGGTACAACAATATTGAGCTCTGGAAAATATGCACCGCTTCAGCCTCAGCTCCAACGTTTTTCCCTCCTTACGAACTCTCCTATTATGATAGCGATCAAGAAAAGCTGCCCCACATCGATGGTGGGGTATCGGCTAATAACCCAGAGTTGGCCGCGATCGCCCATGCTTTGTTGATAGGCAAGAAAGACAAAGACAAAAAAATCAGCATGGACGACATCGCTGTCCTCTCCATTGGAACTGGTCGAACAACTCGTCCTTTTAAATATGACCAGATCAAAAACTGGGGACTGAGGGGTTGGGTAACGAATATACCACATATTTTCCTAGATCCTTCTGCGGAAATTTCAGCGGCTATTTCTAAGCAAATACTTAAAACCATAAATGGTCAAAATTATCTGCGTTTGGACTTCGATCTAAATAAGCGACTGGAAGGAAAAAGAAATACAAATACATATGAGCTTCGGAAACTAGTACCACCTTATAACGAATACATTGAAAAAAAGATCAAAGAGGGGAAGGAAGACATCGACAATCCTAAAAAAAGAAGTAAAGAACTCAAGGAAGACATCGACAATCCTGAAATTTGTGACGATCTGATAATGGCAGCTGACTGCTATCTGGAGTACGGAGAAGTCTCCAATAAGCCAGTTGGGGTTGCAATTCAAAAGTTTTTGAAGGAAGCCCAAATGCCTACGCACTAGGTTGGATGATTCTGCAACGCCATTGGGCGCGGGGACAACAGCTAAGCGACATTGGTCGCTGTCTGCATCATGGGGGTTCAAATAATTCCTGGTATGCCCTGGTTTGGATTGCCCCCGAGCGGAATTCGGCCTTCCTCTGTACAACCAATATTGGTGGGGATAGTATTTTTCCTAAGATTGATGCCGTCATCGGTCGTGTGATTCAAGCTTATCTCCACAATTTTGGTGATGGATAAATCTTCTTGGAATTGAGGATCTGGTCATGGGATTTTAGATTTTAGATTTTAGAATTGACCCACGCCTTAAGGCGTGGGCTTGATATAAGGAAGCCTATTTTTTTATTTATCAATCTCCACCACTTTTTTTGAAAATTGGTATTATATCAAGTTCGGATAATCACTTATAAAAAAAAGACATTTGCGTAGGTTGGGTTGAGGCAACGAAACCCAACAAAGATAAGGGCTGGTGTTGGGTTTCACTTCGTTCCACCCAACCTACTTTTTTATCTCAAGGAACAATTGTTGAATGCTTTAATGATGGTAAATACGAAGTAGAATTTAGCAATGAAGACGGAGAAACTACCGCAATATTTACTCTTTCTCCTCAAGAATTTATCGTTATCTGGCAAGCTAAAACAAAAAACTGGCTTTCAGTTTCAGATAAATTAAATGCAGTGATTAATAATTTATCCGAAGACAAGCAAGAATAACTTTTAAACTTTGCCCGTTTTCTTCATCAAGTTACCCAGTGAATCATAATCAAAATTTTGCCATATCATAATTGCCCCTAATAAAAATAGTATCTGTTACTGATCAATCATAATTTATAGTTTTATTGATGATTAATTTGATTTATACTTTAATTTGAAAAACAAAATAGTTCCTGCCAATAAAAAAGTCACTATATTAGCTATAACTATAGGAATATCTACAATACAAATTCCATAAATTATCCACAAAAACACTCCCAGACAAAAAGTTAAAAACATGACCAAAGAGATATCCTTAGCTGACTTAGTTTGCCATGTTTTAATAACTTGGGGTAAAAAAGAAATAGTAGTTAAAGTACCTGCTAATAAACCAAGACTAGTAATTAAGCTCATAGACAAAGATTCATTCCTCGCTCTTGATGGAGTCAAATTTGTTTTGCAAAGAATTAATTTGATTTTGTACAGAAAGGGTAATTCTGTCAACTAAACGAGAAAAAGGCAAACTTTGAATGTATACGCAACCAGGGCCAGTCATTTTGGCTAAAAATAGACCTTCTCCACCAAACAGCATATTTTTGAAGCCGCCGATGAATTGAATATTGTAGTCTACAGAAGCACTAAAACCTACTAAACAGCCTGTATCAACTCTCAAACTTTCACCGGCTGCCAAATTTTTAGTAACGATCGCCCCGCCGGCTTGAATAAAGGCAAGTCCATCTCCCCGCAGACGCTGAAGAATGAAGCCTTCACCCCCAAAAAATCCGGAACCGAGCCGTTTAGTAAAAGCCACATCAATTTCAATACCACTAGCAGCACACAAAAAAGCATCTTTTTGACATAAAAATTCTCCCCCTAATTGGGTTAAATCTAGAGGGATAATCTGCCCTGGAGAAGTAGCCGCAAAACCTACTCTGGCTTTTTCTGAACCTCGATTAGCAAAGGTAGTGATAAAGAAACTTTCACCGGTAAACATTCGTTTAACACCAGCAAACAATCCTCCCGTGAGCCCCTTTCCTCCCATGCCAGTTTGCATGTCGATCCCATTTTCCATATAAGTCATAGTACCGGCTTCGGCACGTACTCCCTCTTTTGGATCTAGTTCAATTTCCAGTAATTGAAGGTCTTTACCATAAATTTTGTAGTTGATAGTATCAGCCATAATTCCTCTTAAAGGTGATTAGGTTAGAGTTAACTGTTACTGTTGGCAAAATTACTGAATGCTGAGCCTCAGGCATTTGACTCAACTTAGAGGCGATCGCTTGTCGTAAGCACGCCTTTCGATTATAACGTTTAATATAGCAAATTTATCATCAGGAAGGCTTTCTTGAGGAGATCTTTATGGCTACTTTTTTGCGCCCTTTAAGCTATAAATATCAATGGCTTTATGACACTATTTCCCGTCTTGCTGCTTTGGGAGTAGGAGGAGAAACCCGCTTTCGTCAGTTAGCTTTACAAGGGTTGGATCTTAAAGCAGATACAGCTATCTTAGATTTATGTTGTGGTGCCGGTCAAACTACTAAATATTTGGTAAAATACTCGCAGCAGGTAACGGGATTAGATCTTTCTCCTGTCGCTTTAAACAGAGCGAAAAAAAATGTTCCTGAAGCCAATTATGTCGAAGGTTTAGCGCAAAATCTCCCTTTTGCCGATGATTGTTTTGATTTAGTTCATACCAGCGTCGCACTCCACGAAATGACCACATCCGAATTAGCAGAAATATTTCAAGAGGTGCATCGAGTTTTAAAACCAGGTGGAATTTTTACATTTATTGACTTACATCAACCTACTAATTTATTATTTGTACCTGGTTTGACTATTTTTATCTGGTTGTTTGAAACAGAAACTGCTAAAAAATTATTAAAAACTGATTTACCTCAAATGTTATCCTTAGTAGGATTAGATGTATTTCGACATCATCTTTATGCAGGTGGAAGCTTGCAAGTAGTTCAATGTAAAAAGACCTAATTATGTCTAGGGCAAAAATTTTACAGCCTGATTTAGTTTTGGGAGATATTGTGATTCATTTGACTCCCTCTATTTTAGATCAGTATCAACTTCGAGGTTTAGTGCTGGATGTGGATGAAACTTTAGTTCCTTGGCGTGAAAAACAAGTTTCCCCAGATTTGTTAGACTGGGTCACTCAAATTAAACAAATTGCCGAGTTATGGCTGGTTAGTAACAATCTCAGTCAAAGTCGGATTAGGGCGATCGCTGAATCTCTAGATTTACCCTATCTTTTTGGTGCTGGTAAACCTTCTCGGCGCAAGTTACGTCAAGCTGTAGCAGCTATGAATTTACCAGTGGAACAAGTCGCTATGGTTGGCGATCGCCTCTTTACTGACGTATTGGCGGGAAACCGATTAGGTATGTTTACTATCTTGGTTGAACCGATGGTGGAAACGGGAAACCTCAACCGTTCTTTTTCGATTCGCAATTTTGAAGTCTGGATTTCACAAAGGCTAGGTGTTTCCTTAAAACACTCGCAACATAACTTAACAAATTGTGATAAGCCTTAATAAAATCTTAAAAAAAGATTAAGAAAATCAAGAATCTTTAAAATTTATGTCAGTATATTTATGTAGATGAATTGAGGTCAGCTTAGATAAAGACCTTAAATATATATAAGTGTTTATAAAGCCACAAGAGCGCCCAACTCACGTTTATAGAGTGAGAGGGCGCTCTTAATAAATTGGGCTAATTATAACCAGCTATCAACCATCAACAAATTAAGTTAATTTTGCATACTCTTGGCCATCTTAGCTAAGTCTAGCCCTGGCGGATAAGTCCCCTCTTCTTTGATGTGTTGGATTTCGGAAGGAGGAAGAACAAGATGATGTTTTTCGATTATAAATTCGACGATCTGAGTTCGATCGATGACACCAGCAACGGCTCCAGCGGGGGAGAGTACAGTAAGATATCGATCTTCAATGGCTTCTAAGGTAATAATTACTTCTAGTAAAGTATTTTTTTCGGTTACTGAAGGAATTGTGGTTAAAGAATGTGCTACCTCTGCTAAAGTTTTATGTTCCCATGCACTTCTCTCAATTTTGTTTAAGTCTTTAACCCTAATCAAACCACAATAACGTCCCTCAGCAGCGGCGAAATAAGGCATTACTTTAAGACTATCTGATAAGACATATCGACAAACAAAATCCTGGAGAGTTAATTTACCATCTACTACTCTAAATTCTTGACTCATTACCTCTGCAGCAAGAGATTCTAAAATGCTTTTTTGAATGGTAGTCAGACGCTCATAAGCATTAGCATTACGGAGAATAAACCAACTAATTAAAATTAACCAAAGAGCTGTAGTTACTCCAGTTAACAATAAAAAAAAGCCCAAAAATATTCCCATCCAACCCAGGAGTTTTCCGCTGGCAGCAGCCCATAAAACTCCGGTAAAACGATCGCCAGTTAATTGCCAGACTATAGCTTTTAGGACTTGTCCTCCATCTAAAGGAAGACCGGGAATAAGATTAAAAATAGCCAAAACTAAGTTAATTCTTGCTATATCTATGGTAATAAAAGATAAAATATCATTTTGAATTGATAGCTTACTGACGCCCAAAAATAAACCAAAGAGAATGATACTGACTACAGGACCAGCAATAGCAACCTGTAAAGCTTGAGAAGGTGTTTTTGACTCCCGCTCGAGAGCAGCAATGCCACCAAATAAAAATAGGGTAATTGAATTAACCTTAATTCCCTGTGATTTTGCTACTAAACTGTGACCAAGTTCATGCAATAAGACGGAGATAAATAGTAGCAAAGCCATCAAAAAACCAATTAACCAGCTTCCCAGTATATTACCCTCTGTTAAACCACTAGCCTCAACTTCACCAGCATCGATTAAAGTGACGAAGATCAGGATGTATAACCAAGAAGAGTTAATATAAAACGGTATACCAAATAAAGAACCAATTTGCCAATTTGTTTCCATCATAGTTTTTGGTTAATGGTTGTTGGTCGCTAATCGTTAGTTGGAAGATGTTGAACAAAGATAACCACTGTACGGGCGGGTTTAATGTGTACTTTACTTCACTTACTACCTAAGGATTGGTTAAACAAAGATAACCACTGTAAGGGCGGGTTTAACGTGTACTTCACCTCACTTACTACCTAAGGATTTGGTTAAACCCGCCCCTACTACAAATAATCTATTCAGAGGAAACCTGAAAGATGAAACTAACTTTATCCTCCTTACCCAAAGCAATGCGATCGCCCGGTCTAAGACGATGACGATTTCCCTTGGCTAAAGGATTATGATTAATATAAGTTCCGTTACTACTGCCGGTATCTTCAATGTAAAAAGCATCCCCTTCTACACGGATATCAGCATGAACTCTGGAAACAAACTGAGAGTTAGGAAACCCAGAAATATCAATGTCAGGAGGGATGTTGGTGTTAGGTTTACCCAGATGAATTACGGCTAAATTCTGGGGTAATTCAATCTTGATATTCGTTTGAACATGAAATAAAGTTGCCTTTTGAATTTGTAGTTGGGTGGCACTAACGGCAGGATTTGAAGCCAGGGCAGGGTTATTAGTCTTAGCCTCTTCTAAATCAGCTCGAGCAGATACATCAGGTTTAAGTTCATTGCCGTTAGCTGATATTTCTGGCTCTGGGGGCAGATTATGCACCGATTCCATTTCTGAGAGCGTCAAACCAGGTTCTTGTTGTGTTTGTAATTCTTGATTATTAGTTGTTGCTGTCAGAGGCTCTTCGGTACTTTTAAATTGATCGTTACCTGGAGCAAGATTAAACCCACACTGACCGCAAAAAGTAGCATTAGCTTCAATAGTAGCGCCACAATTAGGGCATGCAGAAGTCACTGGTAAAGGAGTGTAACAAGTCTCACAAAGGGTTGCTCCTTCAGGGTTTTCATGATCACAATTAGAACATACAATCATCGTTAATTACCAATTATCACCCATCAATCATAAATTATAGCAATTAATAATTACTGAATCCTCTAGGTATTTACTTAAGAGATTGATTGATTTTTTCTGCCGCTTTTTGCTCTAAAAGCCACCATAACTCTCCTTGAGGTTGAATTAGTCTGGCAGGATAAGCCATATTATCCTCTGAGGGAGCAAATATTCGCTCTAGAGCAGCTTGTTTATTGCTTCCGGCTACGATAAAAATCACACAGCGAGCTGCGTTAATTAAGGGGACAGTAAAAGTAAGTCGAGGTCGATCGTCTTTATTGCCAACTGCGACAAGACGATCGCGTACTCTTAAAGCTTCGGTATGGGGAAATAATGAAGCAGTATGCCCATCATCACCCATCCCTAACAAGATTAGCTCGAAACTGGGAAAATCGCCAGAGTTAGTGCCAAAAAATTGCTTTAATTCCTGTTGATGTATGTCGGCGTCCAGCTTGGGATTTTGAGAGTCAGTGGGCATAGGATGTATATTAGATTCAGGCATCTCAATCCGATTTAACCAGGCTTGCCGTGCCATGTTTTGATTACTCTCGGGGTGAGATGGAGGTACATAACGCTCATCTCCCCAAAAGACGTGAATTTTTGGCCAAGGTAATGAATCTTTAGCTAAGGCTTCATATAGAGGTTTAGGAGTATCTCCCCCTGCTAAGGCAATAGTACATAAATTTCTAGCGGCGATCGCCTCGTTAATCTTTTTAGTGACGAGCGAATGTGTTTTCTCAATTAAGGCTGATTTGTCCGGTAAAATCTCAATAAACTTTTTCATGGCCGTTCAGACTATAAATGCTAAGACTTAAGTATTATAGCGATTACCACCTCATCTGCGCTCCTTTATATGTTGCTCAAACATCAAAACCTAGAACCGGAAATCTACAACCTCAATTCACATAGGCCGTCAATATTTGCTATCCTTATTTTGAATAGTAAATATGATTTTATTTTAAAGTAACGATTAGCAAAATTACATGAGATATGAAAATTTCTACCGCGTTTACTTCTCTGTCCTTGAGATTAGTTGGGGGGGTTATTATAATCTCTTCCCTAATCGATTATATTTTTCTGGCAATACCTCTAAATTGGGAAGATGCTCAATGGCAAATTACTTTTACTAATCAAATTGTGGATCGAGGCATCGTACCTATGGTAGGAATGGCTTTTCTTCTGGCTGGTTGGTGGCTCAGTGATAATGCCGGTAGTGAGCAGGAAAAAGCTTCCTTAACCATTAGACTGCCAGTATTCATTATTGCGAGCGTTTTAGGACTAATTTTCCTGCTGTTAGTACCTTTACACCTCAGTAATGTGAATCGAGCCAGTTCTACCATCTTAACGCGAATTAACCAACAAGTGAGTGAGCAAGAAGAAAGAATTCAAGGATTTATCCAACAACTCAATAGTATTTCTCAAAATCCTCAGCAACTCAGTCAACAAATTGCCCAACGAAACCGAGTGATTGAAGCTAGACAAGTGAGAAATAGACAACTAAATGAACAGGAGCTACAAGTATTACGTAACCAAAGGGATCAACTACAACAGCTGTTGGACTTATCACAAAAACCCGAACAATTAAAAGAAAGACTGCGAGAATTACAAGAGAGATTACAAACACAACTTCGCCAACTGCAATTGCAACAAAAGCAACGAGCTCAAACTATTGCTCTGAAGCAAAGTTTAAGTACAGGAATTAATAGCTTAATTTTAGCTATTGGTTATATGGTGATTGGTTGGTTAGGAATTAAAGGTATGGGAATTACTAAAAAAGCTTCCAGTAAAACCTAAATCAAAGATGTAGGAGTAGGATCTGTGTTAGAACGCTTAAAGCAAGATTTAAAAAACGATCTGATTGCGGGACTGTTAGTGGTTATTCCCCTGGCAACTACTATCTGGCTGAGTTTTATTATTGCGAACTGGGCAATTAAATTTCTAACCCGAATTCCCAAACAAATTAATCCTTTTGGGGGATTAAATCCAATCCTAACCAATATTCTCAATTTTTTAGTGGGATTAGCCGTACCTTTAGCCTTTATTTTATTAATTGGCTTAATGGCACGTAACATTGCAGGAAGATGGTTGCTAGGTGTGGGGGAAAAATTACTACAATCTATCCCCTTAGCTGGCTCTGTCTATAAAACTCTTCAGCAGATTTTAGAAACTCTGTTAAAAGACTCTAAGACTAAATTTAGGCGAGTAGTAATCATTGAATATCCCCGCAAGGGAATCTGGACTTTAGGTTTTGTTACTGGAACTGCGAGTAACATTATTCAGTCACATTCAGCTAAACCGATGCTCAGTATTTTTATTCCCACTACTCCTAACCCTACTTCTGGATGGTATGCGATTGTTCCGGAAGATGAAGTCATCAATCTTCCTATTTCTATTGAAGATGCCTTTAAATTATTGATTTCTGGGGGCATAGTTAAACCCACTGAGGGCAAATCTCCAACTCCCATATCTCCTACAAGCGAACCCAAAATATCTCTGAAAAATAACTTAACCGAAACACAGAATCAATTCTTCTCCATAGAGGAAGATGCCTAAAAATTTTTTCTTTGCCATAATAAATAGCTGATAATTGATATGCCACAACGCCAACAACCACGCCGAACCGCTAGAATCTTAACCTTGTTAAGTTTAAGTCAAATTACTGGTAATCCGCAAAAGGTTCAAGAGCAAGAAGATATTGATGGTTTGCTTCTAGCTGCCATTAGGACTTTAACTACAGAAATAGAAGATGTTTTAGAAACTGCTGCGGATGAGTTAAAAAGAAGTCATGAACAAATCTTTAAGAGTGAAACTAGGGCTGCTACAGTTAACAGTGCTAAGGCAATGTTACAAGAGGCGATCGAATTAACCCAAAAGGCGATTAATCGACTAGGTACAGCCATAGAATTACCAGAGTTTATTCAACTTGCTAATAAGCATGAAGTAAGAGAATATACTTTGGAATTAATGGGAACTGTTTATCGTCGTCGTCAAGAAATCGATCAAATGTTAGATCAAGTCATGGTAGATTGGCAACTTAATCGTTTACCCCAGATCGATCGCAATATTTTGCGTATAGCCGTAGCAGAAATAGCTTTTTTAGATATGCAGGATAAAGTAGCTATTAATGAAGCAGTAGAAATAGCTAAACGCTATTCTGATGAAGATGGTTATCGATTTATTAACGGAGTGTTAAGGAAAGTTACCGATAAGTTGAAATTACAACAAGCTTCTAAATAGTGCCTCTCCACTTCCACTCAACCCTTCTTAATCTCCCCTAGTACTCCGACAAGTTTGATTTGAGGGATAGGGCTGCGGGGGAGATCCGGAGCTCCGGAGCAGGGAGAGAATTGAAAAACCGATTATTCTATTCCTCATTTTAATCTTGACAGAGTACTAGATGGGAAGTAAAAAATCAAAAGTTATGATAAATTAAACTAAAGAAAAGTAAAGATTCGTAAAGACAATTATTTAACTATAAGATATCCTTATGATTTCTCCAAAAATGTCTCCCAAGCTTTGCCTTACCGCTTTAGCCGTCTCAGGTTGTTTAGTTACGAGCTTACCAGATTTGGTTTTAGCTCAAGCTAACCCTGGTTTAACTATCTTTAGCGGCGTGGATCGCAAGGAGATTCTTAACTATCACTTAGACTTTGGTGGACGTGCAGGAAGTTGGGATCGTTACCGTTTGCGCATTCCTGGCAAGAAAATGACCGAAGGTGCTGCCAGATTTTTTATTAGTTATCCTGATTACTATGACGGTAAATTTGATGTTGATGCCATTGAAGTTCGTGTAAAAGGGGAATCTCTTCCTTTACGGGAAGTAATTTGGGATGAAGAAAGTCACATTATTGAAATTGATTTGGAAGAACCAATCCTCGAAAGTAATAAAGTTGAGCTGGTTTTTTCCAATGTAAAAAATCCCCGTCCCGGTGGTACTTTTTATTTTCATTGTCAGGTACTAACTCCTGGTCAAATTCCTCTTCGCCTTCAAGTGGGAACCTGGATTGTGAGTATCAACTAAAATTTGTTAATTGTTGTTGGTTGGTGGTCAGGAGTTAAACCATAACCTAACCTTCTTTCAATTTTCGATTATTCTAGAAGAAGTCTAAGTTTACTAAACTTTACAAAAAAATAATTTATGGAGTGTATCATCAACCGAAAGGCTCAATTTAGTGCGAGCCATCGTTACTGGCTACTAGAATTAAATGAAACGGAAAATCAAAAACGGTTCGGAGCTTGTAGCCGCTTTCCAGGACATGG
>JAAUYA010318743.1_pt1 | contig 37431 bp, 32 predicted proteins | sample 7278161 | NCBI WGS metagenome assembly JAAUYA01 (sample SAMN14350120, study PRJNA611818) | marine sediment metagenome | isolation source: surface marine sediment (3m) | place: French Polynesia: Moorea | collected 2018-08
CCAGAAGGAGTAATAGGAAAACGGCATGACGCAGGCAAATGAACTACTCGCAACTATCACTCCCCCAACATCTGAGTGGGAAGAAATGTTAGGACTAAATGAGCTTAGTGGGACGATTGAACGTTCAGATAGAGACTTGGTAGAAGTTGTGGCTGACTCCATCGGCAGAAAATCCCGAAAACTTTCTGCTGCTCGTCGTCGCACTCAAACCAAGAAAAAGCCTTATACAGAAGATTCTATTCGCATTTATTTGCAAGAAATAGGTCGAATTCGACTTTTACGAGCAGAGGAAGAAATTGAACTTGCTCGTCAAATAGCCGATCTATTAGATTTAGAGTATATTCGAGCAACCCTAGCTGAAGATTTAGGGCGCATTCCTACCGATCAAGAGTGGGCAATAGCTTCAGATATTCCGAATCTGCGACAATTCAACCGTCGCCTTCATATTGGCAGGCGGGCCAAAGATAAAATGGTACAATCTAACCTGCGGTTAGTAGTATCGATCGCCAAAAAATATATGAATCGGGGCTTATCATTTCAAGATCTAATCCAAGAAGGTTCTCTCGGTTTAATCCGAGCGGCGGAAAAATTCGATCATGAAAAGGGGTATAAGTTTTCTACTTATGCTACTTGGTGGATTCGACAGGCTATAACCAGGGCGATCGCCGATCAATCTCGTACCATTCGCCTACCAGTCCACTTATACGAAACTATTTCTCGCATTAAGAAAACTACCAAAATGCTCTCCCAAGAAATGGGGCGTAAGCCAACCGAAGAAGAAATCGCAACTGAGATGGAAATGACCATCGAGAAGTTGCGATTTATTGCTAAATCGGCTCAATTACCTATTTCTCTGGAAACTCCTATCGGCAAAGAGGAAGACTCTCGTTTAGGGGATTTTATTGAAGCTGATGGCGAAACCCCCGAGGATGAGGTATCTAAAAATCTCTTGCGGGAAGACTTAGAAAATGTCCTGGATACTCTTAGCCCCCGGGAACGAGATGTGCTCCGTTTGCGTTATGGTTTAGATGATGGACGAATGAAGACTTTGGAAGAAATTGGTCAAATTTTTAATGTTACTCGCGAACGAATTCGCCAAATAGAAGCTAAAGCGTTGCGAAAACTGCGTCATCCTAACCGTAATAGTATTCTCAAAGAGTACATTCGTTAGTAAGTTTTACTTGCTCAGGTGTTAGGTGTTTAGAATTCAGAATGCAGAAAGTTCGCTGCGCTCGTACACTCCGCTGCGCTCCGTGAACAGAATGCAGAATTCGGAAAGTAGGGAAAAAGCAATGTTGAAGTCTATGCAATTATTACTGATTTGATATCATCTAATATTTTGGTTAATAGAGCGGGTGTGATTTGAGCGGTGATAGTAACTTTACCAATTTGAGTTGGCAGTACAAATCTTACTTTTCCAGCTTTGACCTTCTTATCACTTTTTAAGGTTTCAATCATAACTTCAATATCTAAATTAGCAGGAATTTGACTAGGTAATCCTGTTTTCCTAATCAAATTATCCTGACGTCGTGCTTCCGCTTCAGTCCACAATTGGGAGGCGAGGGCAATTTTACCGGCAGCAACCATACCAATGGCTACTGCTTCACCATGGACAAACCTGTCATAGTTGGTTAAACTTTCGATGGCATGACCGATAGTATGACCGTAGTTGAGAATAGCTCTCAATCCTGCTTCTTTTTCATCCTGGCTGACTACATCTGCTTTGGCTTGACAGGAACGAGTAATAATCGTCGATAACAGCTCTTCAGAGATAAATTCTAAACTATCGAGGCGAGCGGCATTTTCTAACTCAGAGAATAGCTTAGCATCCCAAATGATGCCATACTTAATCACTTCTGCCATTCCAGCCCGAAACTCTCTCTCTGGTAATGTTTTTAAGACCAAAGGATCGATAAATACTAATTTGGGCTGATAGAATGCACCAATCAGGTTTTTTCCTTGGGGATGGTTAACCCCAGTTTTCCCACCAATGGCAGCATCTACCATCGCTAATAAGGAAGTAGGCACTTGAATAAAATTAATCCCCCTCAACCAAGTCGCCGCAGCAAAACCAGTCATATCGCCGATCACACCTCCACCTAAAGCGAGCATGGTTGAGCTTCTTTCCAGGTGATTAGATAAGGCAGTATCATATACTTTGGCGATCGCCTCTAGGGTTTTATTACTTTCTCCTGGGGGTATGAGATGAACAGCTACCTCAAAACCAGCACTTTTGAGGGAATTAAGTGTAATTTCTCCATAATGAGCGAATATTTCCGGGTTGGAGATGAGGAGGATTTTTTGGCCAATGTTCAGTGGTTTAACTCTTTCTCCCAGTTGGTTTAAGCTTCCAGGAGCAACATGGATATTATAGGAGTTTTGGGGTAGTTTAACGGGAATGATAGAGTCCATAGACTTACAATATTGTTCATTGCTTATAGTACAATAACAAAGTTAAGTGTTTTGTTGGGAGTAATCTCTTATGTCTGGTGTTATTGCTTATATTGGTATGATTATCGGTTTCACAGTAGTCGCTATGGGACTCTATTTCGGTTTACGTGCTGCTAAACTTATTTAACCTAGTGCAGCGCGGCGGAAATAAGTGACCAGTCCAAAAATCATAAAACCCTTACCAATCAATACTTTTGACTTCCGCGTAGCGGTACTAGCCCAAACATATTTAGTTTTTTCCCCTATTGGTTTCAATGGGGGAGTAACAATAAATTACTAATCAATATTGCGTGCATAAAAATGTCACTAGAAACAAAAAGACAAAAGAGAAGTTTTGAGCAAAAATTAGATGAAAAAGTTGAAAAAATTGTTTATAAAATAATGACCAATGATGGCTTAGAAGAAACTATTGTTCGAGGGATCAAAAAAGCTTTAATAGAACTACTTACTGGCTATTTTATTGTGATTGTAATTTTAGTGATTGCTACTTTAGGATTACAATCCATTTTTATTAAATTTGCTTTAGAAAATGTCAATCATCACCTCTTAAAAATACAAGACAATCGAGAGGGTGTTTGTGGAGGAAAACCTCGCAAGGAGAAACATATACTAAACAATTACGGGGATATCGACCTTCTCTGATTCAAAAAAATATTAAGCAGTATCATAATTATTACCTCATACTTTTAAACAATATTTTTTCTCTTTTCAATTTCACTGCGTACCTTATCCAATCTATCATCGTAAGCTATCACACATACTGGCATATCCCAACCAACGTTTACTTCTATGCTATTAAGCAAAGCTACTAATTGGTCATATACTACATCATTGGCTAATGTATAAATTCCATCCATTAGTATAAAACGATCGCAACTTAACCAATAATGCCAAGTTGAGATCGGCAAAAGTAGTTGGAAGGGCAAGCAAAGCTTACCCTTGATTGAGAAAAATTTTTTCAGTTTGTCACCTAAGGTGCTAAAGCATGACCTCTTAACAAGCTACCAATAGTCTTAGCCGTAATTTTCATTTGTATTAAAGGATTAGCCGGTACTACGGTTTTATAGAGGTAGCTGTCAAAAGTTAAACGTTGCACATCTCGATCGGCACACATCTCCACAAAAGCTTCGCGGGCGGCATCTGAGTGATAGAATACTCTTTGAAGAATATCTAGCACTAAATAAGTCATGCCATATTTCTTATCCCAACGTTTGAGGTAAAGTTTGAGGTCATCTTCAGTAGGGATTTTTTGTCCGTTGTTGGTGGTTTCCACAATGGTTTCGGCACACATTCTGGCCGATTTAGCAGCAAAATAAATTCCTTCCCCAGAAGATTTGGTCACCGTACCCGCAGCATCGCCTACCAATGCTACTCTACCTAGTACCCGACGAGGACGAGGATGTTCGGGAATGGGGTGTGCTTCTACTTTGATAATTTCTCCCCCTTCTAGCCTTTTAGCTGCCCGGGCACGAATACCTGCTTGTAAGTCTTTAATCATGGCTTTGTTGACTTTCATCGTACCTGTACCCACCGCAACGTGGTCATATTTGGGGAATACCCAGGCGTAGAAGTCGGGGGAAACATCTTTGCCGACATACATTTCGGCCAAGTCTTCATAGTAGGCCATTTTGTCCTCAGGAAGCCTGATTCTTTCTTGAAAGGCGATCGCATAGTTATAATCGCCAGCATCGATCGCTTTAGCGATACGAGAATTAGCTCCATCTGCACCAATTACCACATCCACTTTCAAGGTTTTCATTTCACCTTTGCCCTCGCCGTTGGAGTGATCCGCATAATGGATGGTGTAGGGTTGATGATTATGGTTAGGGATGTCTAATTGATAAACTGTACCATTAATTAACTTCGCACCTAATTTAGCAGCGCGATCGCGCAAGAAGCCATCAAGTACTTCGCGACGACACATACCAATATACTCATCGTCTTTGAGAGTATGACCGATATTCACCTCAATGTTGGAAGGCGAGATCATTTTCATCTTACGCACTCGGCGATCGATGATTTCTGGTGGAAGTTCAAATTCACTCACCATACACAGAGGAATTGCACCTCCACAGGGTTTAGCGTTATCTAATTTTCTTTCAAATAAATAGGTTTCTATGCCTGCTTTTGCTAACGTTTCGGCGGCGGAAGATCCAGCCGGTCCTGAGCCTACAACTGCTACCCGAATTGCCAAGGTTGTTTCTCCTCTTAATTATATTTCAAGCTATGATCGATATGGATTGCATCCTATCAAGGACTTTAAAGCAAAAAGTGGTTAATTCTCCAATTTGTCCTTATTTTGCAATAGTCCTTAACAAAGAAGTTAACAATTCTTAATCTTATTCCCACCATTGATCTATGGATATCGCTACTCTAAAAGCCAGAGTGAGAAGTTATTTTGACGCAGAAAATTATCAAGAGGCGATCGCTTTTTTACTCGACTGTGTTGAAAATCATGCTGAGGTGAGGGTTTTTTCTGCGTATTTAGGATTAGCTTGGTTTTTAGGGGGAGATCAATCACAAGCGGAAGAAATTTGGTTTACTGCCCTTTGGGAGGGAGGAGAAGATACTACCGAGGAGTTAAACGAAATTTTGGCCACAGAAGCCAATTTTCAACTAGAGAAACGTAAATTTAAACTGGCAGAGAGATTATATCAGCAATTATTAGAGTTAGATAATACTCAAGCTGGATATTATTTGAATTTGGGGGATGCCCTCACACAACAAGGAGATTTTGAGGGGGCGATCGCTGCTTGGGAACAAGCAACAGCATTAAAACCTAATTTAGTTGAAGCATATCAAAATCAAGCTTCTGTATGGCAAAAATTAGCAGATTATCCTCAAGCTATTAGGACTTATGAAAAAATATTAAATCTAAAGTCTAATTGTCTTGATAGTCTTTATAATCTTGGTATTTGTCATAGCGAAAATAACCAACTAGAGCAGGCAATTGGTTGTTTTCAAGCTTGTCTAGATATCAATCCCGAATTTAGTCAAGCTTATGGAGATTTAGGTTATATTTTAGTGCAACAAGGCTGTGTAGAAGAAGGTATTCGTTTCTGGCAAAAAGCCATTCAACTCAAGCCAAAATTTGCTAATGATTACTTGGGTTGGGCTCAGAAGATTGTTCGAGGCAATCATCATAAAATTATGATTAATTCTACTTTCTTGCAATCTTTAGAGCTTAATTTATCTAGTGGAGAAGTCTGCTTTCATTTAGCCAACTTATTGAGCAATAGAGGTAATTATGATTTAGGGATTAAATGTTACCGCAAAGCTTTAGAATTGGGCTTTAAAAATACAGATATCTATTCCAAATTAGAAGCCAATTTGAATACTGTTAAAAGCAATATTTCAGGCATAAATGTTGATGATTCAAGTAAATACGGTTCTAATTTTTCATCTCCAAAATTAGTTACTGTACCTCAAGGATTTTATGAAACTGCTTTAGAATGGGCGGTTACTTGCAAGTTAGAGAAAACTAACTATTACCCTATTTATCCAGAAAACACGATTAAGTTAAAACCACCTCATACTACTGATAAACATATTAATTATAGCTTTCGTTTTGGAGAAGAAGTTAATTTGCCAGCTAGTTTTGTAGTCGTAATTCCCGAGGGACGTTTTTGGTTAAGTGAAGACGAAGCTAGTAGTGCAGTTATTACTCCAGACAATAAAATTATTGGGGATCTTTCCCCTGAATCTCCAGCTCTTAGCCCTGGACATCCTGACAAACATCCTGGCAAACATTCGATTTTTTCTCGTTCTTCGCTCCCGAAGATTCAATACATAGATGGTAATGTAGTTATTTTGGCAGGACTATTGAATTATGTCTATTTTCATTGGTTATTTGATATTTTACCGCGCATCCATTTACTAAATCTTAGTGGCATAGCTCCTGAAAGTATCGATTATTTTGTTGTGAACAATAAACTTCCTTTTCAAAGGGAAACTTTACAAATTTTAGGTATTGCGGAAAACCAAATAATTGAAGTGGCAACTTCCCATCATATTCAGGCTAAGAAACTAATTGTGCCTTCTTTTCCAGGAACTATTGCTTGGATGCCTAAATGGGCTTGTGATTATCTTAAAAAAAGTTTGCATCAGCTCAATTTACCATCCCTAGCATTAAAAAACAAAAAAAGAATTTATATTAGCAGAAATAAATCAACAAATCGTCGCCTAATTAATGAGGAAGAAATAATTGATTTTTTACAACAATATGACTTTGAAGTTGTCAATTTAGAATCGATGTCAGTCAGACAACAAGCAGATTTATTATCTCAAGCTGAAGTGGTAATATCTCCTCATGGTAGTGGTTTAAGTAACTTAGTGTTTTGTCAAAAAGGAACTAAAGTTATAGAAATATTGTCTCCCTTTTATGTTTATCATTGTTACTGGTTAATAAGTAATTTACTTGAACTAGAATATTATTATGTTTTAGGAGAAGTGTTAGGCAGTTGGCATTTACATAAACTACTATATTCTGATAGTAGAACTGAAGATATTTATGTTGACAAAAAATTATTATTGTTGATTGTTGATTGCTGATTGGGGATTGAAAAATGAGAAAGCCTGATTTTGAAAATTTAGAGGTTTATCAATTAGCTGAAAAGTTAGCTAATGAGATTTGGGATCTCGTTCAGGGATGGAAATATTTTGCTAAAGATGCCATTGGAAAGCAAATTTTACGTTCAGCTGATAGTATTGGTTTTAATATTAGCATAGCGATCGCGCTTTAAGTCCAAATTCGTCTTAAGTTGAGGACAAATCCAGGTAGAATCTCTTCCCCTGACAAGTTGCTAGCATTTTTCCACACTTCTACCTCCCTCCCAGGGCGATAAATCTCCACTTGCCGGTTTTGGGGGTCAATCAACCATCCGAGTTTGGTTCCATTATCGATGTATTCCCGCATCTTGGCTTGCAGTTTGGGGAGACTGTCCGATTCGGAGCGCAATTCGACCACAAAGTCTGGGCAAAGCGGTACGAAACCTTTTCGCTGTTGGAGAGTAAGAGCTTCCCAGCGTTCTCGACTTAGCCAGGAAGCATCGGGGGAGCGATCGGCCCCGTTAGGTAGTCTAAACCCCGTAGAAGAATCAAAGGCTTCCCCCAATTCTTCGTGTGCCTCAAACCATTTACCTAGTTGGGTACTGATACTGAGATTGCGTCTGCCTGATTCGCCTCCTGTGGGGGGATTCACGATTAACTCTCCTTCTGCCGTGCGTTCTAGCTTTAAGTCTCGGTTCGCTGCTGAGAGGATCTCAAACTGTTCTTGCGTCACTTGGAGGACAAGTTCACTGGGCAGTTCAAGAGACAAAGTTTTTGGTTGGGTTGAGGTTTGTACCATTGTTACTTGACCGTAAAAACCTTTAATTTGAAAGCCCTCTAGCTTTAGCTCGAGGATGAAAAATTCTAGCAACTTCAGTTGCAGTCTTCTTTTATTTTAATTTAGGTTTTGTGAGAAGGGAAACTCGATAATGTGAAGTGCGATCTTCCAGTTAGGAGTACTATCTCCTGACAAGGGTAGGTTTTTAACATTTCACGCTCGACAAGACCAGGAAGAGGGGATAGAGGGGGAAGACGGGAAAGATGTGTCAAAGAAAGAATAGTATTTTCACTCCCTTGTCTACTTTCGGTTCCCCTCCCTGGAGAGTTCGTAAAAACCTACCCCTGTGAGCTACTCCCTACTCCCTAGTGGTAAAGTGCATAAATGAAACGGGAGTTTAAAATTCGTATAAGTACCGAAAATCAAGGCTTTTTCATTCTGCATTCTGCATTATTAATTCTGCATTCAACCACTAGTATCTACTCCCCACTCCCCCACTCAAAACAAAGGAAAAGTAAAAATCCTTAACCTAGCCAACAGTATGGGGGGCAGAGGTAGTTCAAGGCACAACTAAAACAGGGCAAGGAGAAAGATTAATCACGCGGTTAGTGACACTTTCTTGCACGCCTTCTGTGGTTAAACCCAAGCCACGACAACCCATAATGATTAAGTTGGCATCAATTTCATCGGCTACATCACAGATAGTAAAAGACGCCATTCCTTCTCGTTCGATTACCTCTGCTTGAATACCTTGTTCCGCAAAAAAAGCTTTTGCCCCTTCTAGCAGTTTAGCTACAACCTCTTGATTACTCATGATTCTGGCTTGGGTAGGTTGCTCGCTAGGAGCATCCTTTTCTACTACCGATAGCAAAACTAAGCGACTGTTGTAGGTTTTAACTATATTGGCTACAACCTCTACTGCTTCACGGGCTTCTCGACTTTGATCGAGGGGAAATAAAACTGTATTGAACATAACATTTATCTCTCCAGTACACGAACTCCTGTAAAATCTCCACAGGGGTAATTTTTTTACCCACCTACTTTAGATTTTCTGATAAAACGGGAGGAATAACTCAATGGCAAAAAAAACTATAGCAAATTTAACTGAATCTGATTTAGCTGGTAAACGAGTTTTAGTGCGAGTAGATTTTAATGTCCCCATGGACAATGGAAAAATTACTGATGACACCAGGATCAAAGCAGCTTTACCTACCATTCAAGAATTAATTAAAAAGAGTGCTAAAGTAATTCTCTGTAGCCACATGGGCCGTCCTAAAGGTAAGGTTAAAGAAGAATTACGATTGACACCAGTAGCAAAACGTCTGTCAGAATTGTTAGGACAAGACGTAATTAAATGCGATGATTGTGTGGGCGCAGACGTAACTGCTGCCATTAATAGTATGACAAATGGTCAGGTTGCTTTGCTAGAAAATCTCCGTTTCCATGCTGAAGAAGAGAAAAACGAGCCTGAGTTTGCTAAGCAATTAGCTGCTAATGCCGATCTTTACGTTAATGACGCTTTTGGTACGGCTCACCGTGCTCATGCTTCTACAGAAGGAGTAACTCATTACCTCAGTCCTAATGTAGCAGGTTATTTGATTGAAAAAGAATTACAATTTCTGCAAAGTGCGATCGAAAGCCCTCAACGTCCTTTAGCTGCTATTATTGGTGGTTCTAAAGTTTCTAGTAAAATTGGTGTAATTGAAACCTTATTGGAAAAATGCGATAAGTTACTTATTGGTGGAGGGATGATTTTCACCTTCTATAAAGCACGGGGTTTAAGTGTGGGTAAGTCTTTAGTAGAAGAAGATAAGTTAGAATTAGCCAAGTCTTTAGAAGCTAAAGCAAAAGAGAAGGGAGTACAATTCCTTTTACCTACTGATGTAGTAATTGCCGATAACTTTGCACCTGATGCTAATGCTCAAACTGTGAGCATTAATGATATCCCTGATGGTTGGATGGGTTTAGATATTGGTCCTGATTCGGTTAAAGTCTTCCAAGAAGCCTTATCTGATATCAAATCCGTGATTTGGAATGGCCCGATGGGTGTGTTTGAGTTTGATAAGTTTGCTGTTGGTACTGAAGCTATAGCCAATACTTTAGCGGGTTTAACTGGTAAGGGTGCCATCACCATAATCGGTGGGGGTGATTCTGTTGCTGCGGTAGAAAAAGTTGGTGTAGCAGAGCAGATGAGTCATATTTCCACTGGTGGTGGTGCCAGTCTAGAATTACTTGAAGGTAAAGTATTACCCGGTATCGCTGCTTTAGACGAAGCTTAATATTTTCTGGTTAGGGCTAACTTTTGTTGGCTCCTGGCTCGAAGAAGAGAAAACAAAACGAGCTTCTGCTATGGACGGCAGAAGCTTGGCTTCAAAATATGCTAAATTTTTTGAGCTTGAATGTTGATTGAATGTTGGCGTTGATATTCATATAGTAACAAAGCAGCAGCGATCGCCACATTCAAAGAATCTACCCCTCCCCTTAAAGGAATTTGCACCTGCTCATCAGCCTTAGATGCTAACTCAGCCGATAAACCACTACTTTCATTACCTAACAAAATCAAACTAGGACGAGTAAAATCAAGCTGCCAATAAATTTTACTAGCTTGGGGTAAAGTAGCAATAATTTGAACTCCTCTATTTTGATAAGCTTGAACCAGAGTAGAGAGATTGTCACTAACTGCCATCGGGAGACGAAACCATTCACCAGCAGAAGCTCTCATTACTTTAGGATGATCTAGATCTACACTATCACTACTTAACCACAAACAATCTATTCCAGTAGCTACCGCAGTACGAATAATTGTGCCTAAATTACCTGGATCTTGTAATCTTTCTACTACTAATCCCAATTTAATTGATTCAGGAATCTGTTTTTGCCAATTACGGCGAGAAGCAGTAGCTACCACCCCATCTGGGTTAACCGTCGTCGCTACTCTAGAGATAATTTCTTCACTAACTGTTTCTACTCTCTGTGCTTGTTGACCCAAGTTTTGCCATAATTGAGGATGTTTAGATTGCCATTTTGGTGTAGCAACCAGAATTATTAAAGGGTATTTAATTTGGCAAGCTATTTCTAGTAGATTGGTTCCCTCTAACAAAAATGAATTCTGTTTATGTCTTTCTTTGGAGCGATTTAGTTTGTGTATTTGTTTAACTAAAGGATTTTGTAGACTTGTTAACATCTTTCAAAATGAGAATTACTCGGCGATCGATTAACATACTTAGGAACCAGAATTAAATAATGTGTCAAACTTCAATCCTTGGTGCGTTAAGCGCTTCGCGCTAACGACACCCTACACCTTCGATAAATTATTAAATCCCTATTTCTACTTCTACCTCGTCACATTTAATGGTATGATGAGAGATAAATTTTAATAACTGCTAATTAATATAACAACCTCTGTGCCAAGATATTGTAACTAGGGACTACACATGAATAATTTATCTAACAAAACTAATGATAAAAAGAAACGAAATTTCAACCTTAGTGCCGAAAAATATGCTTATCTAAAAGCAGAAGCCAAAGCTCCCTATAAAGGTTTAAGAAAGTTTTTTTATCTAGCTTTTGCTGCATCTGGTTTCCTTGGCGCATTGATTTTTCTGAGTCAATTAATTGCAGGAAAAAATATTAGTTCTAATTTACCTAATCTAGCATTACAACTAGGTGTTATTGCTTTAATGGTGGGATTGTATCGTTGGGAAGAAAGTAAAAATTAGCAATTACGAAGACGATCTAGTTTGAGCAATAAAAAGCGATCGCCCGTTGCCAACTGCTAATTGAGCTAAACGCTTTAAGATGCCCAGGACGTAATTATACGTATTTACACCGAGCAAAAATTTAAAGTTTTGTAAAGAATATTTACTTTTTAAGTATATTTTGCTAGGCTGTTTCTCTAAACAGGAGGTTTAGAGCTACACTAAAGATGGAACTACCTTAAAGATTAGGTTAAGAAAAGATTAAGGGAGGTGAAACTCATGGCACTTAAACTAAACAAATTCATCCCTGAACTCGAAGATGTAGTTGAAGACCTCGGAGTTCCCGGGATCGCAGCGATTGTCCTGCTTCCAGTTCTCGTTCCCGTTGTAGCGGGGAAAATTGGCAAACCCATAGCTAAAGCAACCATTAAAGGAGGAATTGTTCTCTATGAAAAAGGCAAAGGGGTATTAGCCGAAGTCGGGGAAAATCTTGAAGATCTCATTGCCGAAGCTAAAGCAGAACTCGCTGAAGCTGAGGTTGAAGAAGCAGCAGTAGTTGAAGCAGAAGCTACAGCCAGCTAGTGCCGCTGCGCGGAAGTCAAAAGTCAAAAGTCAAAAGCCAAAAGTATTTTGGATTAAGGCTTTCAGACTGTGTTAACTGGTGGGTTATTTTCGCCGCGCTGCACTAGAACCTTGATTCAGTCAAAATATTATTGATAAAACCTTTGACAAATGAGCTTTGGAAGATGCGACTTCCGCATAACAGCGCTAGGGATTGGGGGGGTGGGATAATTGTCAAGTGTGGGCAACAGAGGAAAAGGAAATTGGCCGAGCGCCAGCAGTCGGACTGCTGGCAAGTAAACCCCCAAGTTGTGGTTGGGAGGACAGATGAGAAATTTTGGGAAAACCTCCACAGAGAAAAAACCCTGGCTGGTTAAGGTAGTACATGCAAGAGTCAGGGGAAGATGCCGGTACAAAGTCAGGGGATTGCTCCGTTCAGAAACTCTGAAAAGGTATTTAGAATTCAGGTTATCTGCAGCACCAGGAATTGACTATGTTCGTGCCAATCCAATGACGGGCAACGTGCTAGTTCGCTTCCCAGCAGAACAAAGTTATAGCAGGATCGCCGAGGGGATTAAAAGTACCGTCTTAGAATACATCCAAAACCCTGAATTAGTAACCCAGCAGTTGGCTCAGAGTACAGAGCAATCAGCTTCGCTGATAGCCTCAGAAGCTTGGCATCTCAAAGATACAGAGGCGATCGTGGCTGAATTGGAAACCTCAGCGTCAAGGGGACTCTCGAGAGAAGTCAGAGAAGCTAACTTGAGAAGGTATGGAGCCAATGTTCTGGCTGAATCTGAACCCCGTTCGGGATTGAGCATCTTTATCGATTACTTTAAATCCGTTCCCGTTGCTCTGTTGAGCTTGGCAGCGGGACTTTCTCTAGTAACTGGGGGAGTAGCAGATGCGCTCGTGATCATGGGAGTGGTGACCATTAATGCTATTTTAGGCTATGCCACCGAAAGTCAATCGGAACGAATTATCCATTCTCTCAAGCATCTAATTAACCCCTCCGCTTGGGTACTTCGAGAAGGAAAACGAACCGAGATCGATGCCCGAGAAATTACTATCGGTGAGATTTTAATTCTCAAGCCGGGTTGTTATGTCCCCGCTGATGCTAGGTTAATTGAAGCCAACCGCCTGAGCATCGATGAATCAGCTCTTACCGGAGAAAGTATTCCCGTGAGTAAAACTGCCACCACTTTACACCAGCAGATGATTCCTCTGGCTGAACGGTTAAATATGGTCTATCGGGGGACGTTCGTTACTGGAGGACAAGGGTACGCTGTCGTAGTAGCCACCGGAAAATTAACGGAAATGGGTCGAATTCAAACTTTGGTGGGAGAAACTACCATCCCTCAAACCCCCATGGAACGACAACTCGACCAAGCGGGGGAACAGTTGGTTTGGCTCTCGAGCGCTGTCTGCGGCGTAGTCTTTGCCCTGGGAATGTTCAGGGGATACGGATTCCTGCAAATGGTGAAAACCTCCATTTCCTTGGCAGTAGCAGCAGTACCAGAAGGACTACCCACAGTGGCGACAACGACTCTAGCCCTAGGCATTCACAACATGAGGAAGCAGAAAGTTCTCATCCGCCGTCTAGATGCGGTGGAAGCACTAGGTTCCGTACAGGCAATCTGCCTCGATAAAACGGGCACTTTGACGGCTAATCGGATGTCGGTGGTTCAACTTTGGCTCAACGAGCGCCCGCTCAAAGTTTCAGAAGGACGGTTTTGCTCGGGAGACAAGGTAATCAATGCCTACACCTGCGATGACTTGTTAAAGCTGATTCACATTTGTGTCCTCTGTAATGACACTAAGGTGAACGGCGATGGCAACCATAATTATACGCTCAACGGCTCGGCGACAGAAAATGCGCTCATGGAGATGGCGATCGCCTCTGGGGTGAACGTCGCCGAACTCAAAGCTAAGTATCCCCGCCTCGCCACCAAACACCGCTCAGTAAATCGCAATTTCATGGTGACGGTTCATCAATTACATGAGTCACAACAACTGATAGCCGTCAAGGGCAACCCCACAGAAGTACTAGAACTCTGTCATTGGCAGGTGCGAGATGGCCAGTGCATCCCCTTGACAGAAGCAGACAGGCAAGTCATAGAAGAGCAAAATGAGTGCATGGCAGGTCAGGCTTTGCGGGTATTAGCAATCGCTTACAAACATGGCGAGCAAGTGGACGTTGAGGCTCTTCACCAAGACAATCTGATTTGGTTGGGATTGATAGGCATGGCCGATCCCATCCGCCCTGGGGTGAAAGAGGTAATCGCCAATTTCCATCAAGCAGGTATCAATACCCTGATGATTACTGGAGATCAAAGTCCCACAGCCTACGCCATTGGCAAGGAATTGAATCTCTCACCAGAGGAATCCCTGAGAATTGTCGAGTCCACTCAATTGGCAGACCTCGATCCAGAAGTGATCAAAGGTTTATGCGATCGCGTCCAGATCTTTGCTCGCATCAGCCCAGCCTACAAACTCCAGATTGTCCAGGCTCTTCAACGAGGAGGGAAAGTAGTAGCGATGACAGGAGATGGCATTAATGACACCCCCGCCCTCAAAGCAGCCGAAGTGGGTATTGCCATGGGACATACGGGAACGGATGTGGCGCGGGAAGTAGCCGATGTAGTCTTGGAAGATGACAATCTCGCCACTACCATCGTCGCCGTCAGTCAGGGGCGAACCATTTACAACAACATCAGAAAGTCGGTTCACTTCCTCCTCTCGACCAACTTAAGCGAAATTACAGTCATGCTATTGGCCAATGCCGCAGGGTTGGGACAACCCCTCAACGCCATGCAGCTCCTCTGGCTCAATCTAGTGACCGATATCTTTCCCGGCCTAGCCTTAGCACTAGAAGCCCCTGAACCAGATGTTTTGAGCGCTCCTCCACGCCCTCCCGAGGAACCGATTATCAAATCCTCCGATTTCCAAAGAATTGCGGTGGAATCAACCACCATCTCAGCCAGTGCCTTGAGTGCTTATGGCTATGGGATCCTTCGTTATGGCATCAGCCCTCGTTCGAGTACCGTTGCCTTTATGAGTCTGGTTACGGGACAATTGTGTCATGCCCTCAGTTGCCGCTCTCAAAAACCCTTACGCTCGGTGCAACTACCAGCCAACCACTACTTAACAGCAGCTTTGGAGGGCTCTCTAGCACTACAGTTGATGTCCCTGGCCGTTCCTGGGCTAAGAAAACTCTTGCATGTTACTCCCATTAACCTCCTAGATGGCATTGTCATCGGCAGTAGTGCCTTGCTACCCCTAGCGATTAATGAAGAAACTAAACCACAAAGAATTCAGAATTCAGAAAGTTCGCCTTCGGCTCGTACACTCCCTACGGTCGTGAACAGAATTCAGAATTAAAAAATTCTTTAGCTCCCTAATTCTGGGAGGAAAAGACTGGAGAAAAAAACTATGAAACAAGACTTCATCTTTATTTCTGAATCCGTAACCGAAGGCCATCCGGATAAGCTTTGCGATCAAATCAGTGATGCCATTGTCGATCAGTTTCTCCGGCGCGATCCCTATTCGCGAGTGGTGACAGAGTGCGCGGTGGCTACGGCGATCGTCTTCATCGCCGCTCGCTTTCAGTCGAATACTCTAGTAGATTTTACCAAAATCGCCCGACAGGTAATTCGGCAGGTAGGTTACGAGCAACCCTCTTTTAGTGCCAAGACGTGCAGTATTGTCACCAGTCTCAAAGAAATTCCCGCTACAGACTATCGCTACTTTGATGAGCAAAAATTGACAGAAGAACAGCTCGAACAGATTCCTGTCAAGAATCAAGCTACTGTCTTTGGCTTTGCCTGCAAGCAAACTCCTGCCCTCATGCCTCTGCCCATTTGGTTAGCCCACCGACTGGCGAAAAGACTCACCGAAGTCAGAGCCAAAAATATCCTTCCCTATCTGACACCGGATGGCAAAACTCAGGTGGGCATTGAATACCGCGAGCGCCGACCCTTCCGCATTCACAGTATTACGATTATTGCCAGCCAGAATCCTGCAAAACAAGCTAATAGTGCCAAGTTTGAACAATTCCAAGACGAAATTAGAGAAACTGTCATTAAGGATATGTTTGAAGGGGAATCCCTCAAACCAGACGAGCGCACCCAGATTTTTATTAACCCAGATGGCCCTTTGATTGGTGGGGGACCGGCTGCCCATTCGGGAGTTACGGGCAGGAAAAATGCGATCGATACCTACGGGGAATATTGCCGGCACAGTGGCGCAGCTCTGAGCGGAAAAGATCCGACTCGCATCGATCGCATCGGCTCTTATGCTGCTCGTTATGCGGCTAAAAACGTAGTTGCTGCGGATTTAGCTGATGAATGTGAGGTGCAGTTGAGTTACTCCATTGGACTAGCTCGTCCGGTGAGCATCCAGGTGGAAACCTTTGGTACCGGTAAAATTCCTGATGCCGAGATTACCGCACTTTTAGAGAAACATTTTGACTTTCGCCTAGGGGGAATCATTCGGCAGTTTAATCTGAGATTGTTGCCTGCTCTAATTAAAGGGGGATTCTATAAAAAACTGGCTGCCTACGGTCATGTCGGTCGAACCGATCTTGGCTTGATTCCTTGGGAAAGAACAGATAAGGTCGTGCTTTTACTTTGATTGTTGCTTATTTATCTCTCTGTTTAATAAAATTAGCCAAGAATATCAAACCGAACCAGGGCCTGCCAAACAAAGAGAAAAAACGATCCGAGAACAAAACTAGAACTTGAACAAAACTTGAAGGAACTGTAATTATGAAATCTAACTACCAAATTTATATCGAAGAGGATTTCAATCAACCTAGTTATTATCCTCTAACACAAACTGTTGCCACCGAACTATATCAACCTATTAGTTCCTGGACAGGAAGATTGATCTTACCTCCACCAAAATCTCAGCCAACAACAGAAGATTCAGTTTTATTCGAAGTACAAAATGCTCCTCATGATTATCAAGAGCTAGTGGGAAAAATTGTTAAGTTGCAATGGAGTCCGGATTCGCAAATAGAAGCAAAATATGTCCAGATTGTGACGAGAGATGTCCACTTTACTAAGGAGGCTGAAAATAGTCAAAAATCGGGAAATGTACATCCAGAGCGACTCAACAATCGCTCTGGAGTAGGACCGTTAGAGTCTTTGGCAGGAGCCAGACCTAATGACGATGTCTTAGTTCTGCTGCAACCAGAGCAGGTTGTTGACAATGGTCCCAGTTCTGCTCAAGAGCAATCTTCTCCAGAAATGACCTCTAATTTGGCGGAGCGCTTCTCGATCGTGCTCGCTGAGGAGCCAGTACAAATTACAGGTCGTTTTTATGGTTTAGTTACTATCATCAAGCAACAGAGCACAACAGCTTCAGATAAAGATTACTTTGAGGTACGTCACTTCAATAAAACCTCAAAACAATTCGACGGACCACAAGAACTTATCCGCATTCCTCAAGTTCCAGCTAAGAAAAATGGGATATTGAGTTCGACCAATGCAAAAATTGAAAAATCTGCTCTCAATCAAGCTGGCTGGTATATTTATGGTGCTAAAAATGCTGATGGCGTATTTGTCGCCCAAGCAATTGAACCCCGCGCTCTCTTCAGATTAGAACCAGAACAGGTGGTTTTGGGACTTGAGGCAGGGTTAAAATGCATCAAAAAGGAAATTTGGAACAATACGCCCAAGCAAAAAGGCACTGGTAAGACAGTTCTGATCGATCCATCTACTCTCCAAGAGGAAGAAGCAATATCTTGCTGGCAGGAGGGAGACAAGGCGGTTGTCATTCATCTTTTTGGCGGTATTGGCGGCCCAATCAAAGACGAACGCGTACCTATTCTCAGGTTGGTTACAGGTCATTTCGCCTATGGATTTGCCCATGTAGTTCGCGACCCGTTTACAGATGAATTGCGCTTTGACATCGAATACGAGCAAGTTTACGCTCACAATGTCGATGGTATCGTTTCTGGGTCTATGAAATGGTCGAGTTATATGGGGGTTCTGGAGTTACTTAATGATAATTCCTGACCTGAAGCTTGTAAACAACATATTATATCATGTCGGGCAAATTAACCACAATATCCGTAGGTTGGGTAGAACGAAGTGAAACCCAACACCAACTCTTGTCTTTGTTGGGTTTCGTCGCCTCAACCCAACCTACGCACGATGCTGTGTCTATTATGGGTAATCAATTAGACATGATATTAGAGACCGGAAAGGCGCGCTGGCTTCGCCAGATCTCTGTGGGAGCGCCCAATATTTTCCCAGCCCTCAATTTTTCCAAAATAGGATGCCAATCACTTAATTCAGAACCCTTTTTTCAACCCCCAATTTCAGCAGGAGATATTACCTATGATTGCTCAACCGCAACCCCAACTCATGACCCCTCAAGAATATCTCGCATGGGAAGAACGACAACCCATTAAATATGAATATATAGATGGGGAAATCTTCGCCATGACAGGAGGAACGCTTTCCCATAACTCCATTGCCTTAAACTTGGCTTCTGCCCTCAAAACCCATCTCCGAGAAAAAGGTTGTAAAGTCTATATGGTCGATGCCAAAGTGGGAGTATCAACCAACGGACCTTTCCATTATCCCGATGTAATGGTCACCTGCGACAATCGCGATCAAACTGCTCGCAAAGTGGTCTATCATCCCTGCCTAATTATAGAAGTGTTGTCTCCCAGTACAGAAGGATTCGATCGCGGTAAAAAGTTTAAACACTATCGCCGGATTGATACCCTAAAAGAGTACGTTCTCATCGACGCTGAAAAAATGAACGTTGAATGCTATCGCCTCAATGAAAAAGGAAAGTGGGAGCTCACACCTTATGCTTTTGAAGAAGCAAGTAATGAGGAAACTGACCGAGAAATTGAATTGAACAGTATTAATTTTCGTTGTCCAATCTCTCTGATATATGAAGATGTTGTTTTTGCAGGAGAAAATTCAGAACAAGAGGGATTACAACAAGATATTTAACTAAATTTCCCCAGCTTCATAGCTTCGTAGGTTGGGTTGAGCTGAACTTACTTATAATATATTACGAATCTTCTCAAACGGCGAAACCCAACACCAATAGTAATTTATGAGCAGCGATCGCCTTCTGAGAAAAAAAGCGATCGCCTCTCAAATAATTAACCAACCGTACCCTCTAACTTAAGACTCAATAACTTATCAGCTTCTGCTGCAAACTCCATCGGTAACTCATTCAAAACATCCTGGCAGAAACCACTTACTAACATGGAAACTGCATCTTCCTCAGAGATACCCCGTTGCGCGAAGTAGAAAAGTTGATCTTCGCCAATTTTAGAAGTAGAGGCTTCGTGCTCCACCTTCGCAGTATTATTATCCACTTGAATGTAAGGGAAAGTATTCGCTTCTGCGGTATCACCAATTAGCATGGAGTCACATTGAGAATAATTCCTGGCACCTTTGGCTTTTGGACTCACTTTCACCAAACCTCGGTAGCTATTTTGAGACTTACCAGCGGAGATTCCTTTAGAAATAATAGTACTGCGGGTATTTTTGCCAATATGCACCATCTTAGTACCAGTATCAGCTTGTTGCTTGTTATTAGTTAGAGCAATCGAGTAAAATTCTCCCACAGAATTATTACCCACTAACACACAACTGGGATACTTCCAAGTAATCGCAGAGCCCGTTTCTACTTGTGTCCAAGAAATTTTAGAATTGACTCCCTTACACAAACCTCGCTTAGTTACGAAGTTGTAAATACCACCTTTACCATTTTCATCACCAGCGTACCAATTTTGCACCGTAGAATATTTAATCTCGGCATTGTCTAGAGTAACTAATTCTACTACCGCCGCATGAAGTTGATTGCTATCATACATGGGCGCAGTACAACCTTCCAAATAACTTACATAAGCTCCTTCTTCAGCAATAATTAAAGTACGCTCAAATTGCCCTGTATCCCCACTATTGATGCGGAAATAGGTAGATAACTCCATCGGGCATTTTACTCCTTTGGGGACATAAACAAAAGAGCCATCACTAAACACAGCAGCATTAAGAGCAGCAAAATAGTTATCATTGACGGGGACAACGCTACCGAGATATTTTCTAATTAATTCTGGATGTTCTTGCAGCGCTTCGGAAATGGAACAGAAAATTACTCCATCTTTTGCTAATTTTTCCTTAAAGGTGGTGGCGATGGAAACACTGTCAAAAATCGCGTCTACCGCTACATTGCTCAATCTTTTTTGTTCAGATAAAGGAATGCCTAATTTTTCAAAAGTTTCTAAGAGAGTAGGATCTACTTCCTCAATGCTATTTAATTTTTCTTTCTTTTGTTTCGGAGCAGAATAATAAATAATATTTTGATAGTCAATGGGAGGATAATCCACATGAGCCCAATTTGGTTCAGTCATTTTCAACCATTGACGATAAGCTTTGAGGCGAAATTCCAACATAAATTCTGGCTCTTTTTTCTTAGTGGAGATGAGACGAATAATATCTTCATTCAAGCCTCTAGGAATAGTATCTGTTTCAATATCGGTAATGAAACCATATTTATACGGTTGATTAACTAAGGTTTTGACGTTAGCACTCATAATGGTTCGCGTTCTCTCTCTTTACGGTTCAGGGGTTTCACTCATGACTTTGCTAATACCTTACTTTACACTGTTTGTGTCCTAATCGTAATTATGGATTTCAGTTAAGGTAGATTGTAGATTGTAGTATAAAATCATACAACTTTACTTTAACAACAATCATGTTGTTTAATTCTATTCTAGAATACTTTAACAACATCTTTGTTGTCAAAGTTACTTTTTTGGGAATCACCTCATAATGTGTTCATCTCAAAGGAATCTCAGCGATCGCCCTTGAGTAAAACCATGACTAGATCGTAACTAATCCCTTGCTCTAGGTTTATTACCAGCGTTGCGAACATTGATCAGTTTAGTCAGCAGACCGAACCAAAAGGGAGCGCCCATAGAAATAGCTACAGCAGTTATTAGCCAACCAATAGTTACTTCTACTATATTTTTCAGACTAAAAGGACTAAATTGCTTTTGGAATGGTTCTGACAAATCCCAGCCTATGGGCAGAGGGGAGATATTGTCCAGGGCTAGATTAACATCATTGCTGATATTTTTGAGGCAATTTTCCTTGTTAACTCCATCTTCAGCAGTTTGCAAGCAGGAAATTGATTCAGAATTGGAAGTAACCACTTGAGTAGCAACTTGATTAATTGTCGAGGTTAGAGTCTGTTCCTTAGATAGGCTACTAATTATATACACAGTATCAGCATTAACCACAATAGCGATGGCAAAACCAATTAAAAAAGCTACAGCTTTGGCGTTTCTTTTGTAAACTCCAGAGACACGCTCCATGGAGCTATCAAACCAAAGCTCAATTTCTTTTTGTAGTTCTTGAATTTGTTGGTTTTTTTCCTGAAATTTTGATTGAGCTCGCCTCGCAAACAGCAAAAGATTCTTTTTCAAGCTCACAGGCAGACTCGAATTGTTAATGTTATCAATGAACTCCTCTATAGTTTCTGGTGTCTTGGAACTTATATCTCTCAGGATTTCTAGCAGGGCAGCGGCAAATGCTATGGAAGGAATATATGAAGGTCCTTTCGATGTTTTTCTGTCTTTTGATTTTTGATTGAGAGAGTCAACCAGAGGATTTTGATAAAGTTTTTGGGTAAGTTGGCCTTCTGGAGTGTTTTCTCCTAAGATGTTGGCAATAGCTTCTTTCAATTGTTTAGCCCTCCACTCGAAGAGCGTGGTAATTAGTTCCTGAATCTCAGAAGCTACTAAACTCAACACTAGGTAAACTAAAATTAGACCAATGGCAACATTTACGACAATAGATAGGTTCATAACCATTTCCTCAAGATGTTAGCGGGAAAAAATCCAAATTCCGGATCAAATTATCTTTCCGTGCAAATCAGATTCCTGATGTTTTTCTGCCAGCAATCATTCTGAATTCTCAATTGGGAAAACTCGCTCTAATGTCAGAGAACTCTAATATAAGGCAGTTGATAATTAAGTAAATTTTGCTACAATTCAATAGTACTAAATCAAATAGGACCATAGCTATAGTAGTACAACTTTTTGATTAACCATTGATTAATTAAAATTTATTATTATCCGTATAGCTCAAAATAATATTTATTTCCCAGTCCGTAATAATCATCAAATTAAATCACTACCAATTTCGAAATTGCTAACAATGGATTGTAGTCACATACAGCTTTGTGCTGATAAGTCAAAAATCGATTTGTTCCAACTAAGACATTTATTTAATCTGACTGCTTTTTGGGCCCAAGAACGCCAAATTGAAGATTTACAAATAGCGATCGCCAACAGTGAACCAGTTATCAGTGCTTGGGATGGACAGCGTTTAATTGGGTTTGCTAGAGCTACCTCCGATGGGGTTTATCGTGCTACCATTTGGGATGTGATCGTTCATGGTGATTATCAAGGAGCTGGTTTAGGTCGTAAATTAGTACAAACCGTTATTAGTCATCCTCATCTTTGTCATGTAGAACGAATTTATTTAATGACTACCAGTCAACAAAAATTTTATAGCAGAATAGGTTTTGAAGAAAATCAAACCACCACAATGATACTATATAACTCTTATGGAGCTACTCCAGAGCTAGTTGTTGAACCGCATCAGGTGGAGATGCACAAGGAAGCAAACACTGTAGCTGTGTAATCGATTTTGTTTCAGTTTCGGGGGATATTGCTGAAATTTGTAATTGTCCCCCCATGGCTTCTAGTAAGGTTTGAGCTAACCAGATTTTCATGGCGTCGGAAAACTGTGGAGGCTGATTTAAAGGCTTGGCTTCTATCTGGGGAGGGGAAATTAAATCTAGAGGTTCATGCCAAAAACCCACTGAAGTCGGTACATCCAGTTTAATCTCCAGAAAATCTCTGGAGAGAGAATATTGAGCATTGAGGGCAATATTACCAGTTTCTGAGTTGTTGATGGTAACATCAATAAGGTTAACTAGGCATTGAAGTAGACTTTGCTCATCACCCATAACGTAAAGATTTTGTTCTGGTTCAGAGATTAATAATCTAAGGTTACGATTAGCTGCTTGCAAGTGAGTTAATGTATCTATCTGAGCAAAGATTTTGGTTAATTGTAGCGGTTTGATCTCTAGCTTAATTCTGAGAGATTCTACTTTCGATATTGCTATGACTTCATCAATTAATCCCATTAGTTTTTTAGCATATTGATAAGCTTGGGCGATAAATTCTCTTTCTTCCTCTGGATTTTCACATAAATCGGCGATAATCAGTTGTTGTAAACCCATGAGACTACTGAGGGGCGATCGCAATTCATGAGCAACTCTTCCGAGAAACCCTCCTTTAAACTGACTCATTTCTAGAGCACTCAGATAAGCTAGCTGAGTTTGTTTAAGTTGTTGTTGTAATTTTTCGGTTTCGGTCATAATTATGGGTTGATGGATTTATTCTCGATTCAATGCTAGCATCATTGCCTTTTGTGGTATGTTATTGTAAGCTTGCTTAAGATATTGCATCACAGCTTGGGCGTCATCATAAGGGAGAGGAATATTACCCAATACATCTAATACTGTTTTGTTGTCTACAGGAGGGGTAATCACCACTAGAGAAGGATCTAAGGGTCGCTCGTATAGCCAAAAATCGCCTACTTTTAGGGAAGTCGACTGTTTCGCTTTAGTTTGGGAGTCGAGCGACTTTGCCTTGCCTTTGGAAGTTGCTTCCGCTTTAACTCTATTTTCCTTGAACATGTGACTGCGACATCCTCGTAAAGCCTCGAGTATTTGCTCTTTGGTACGTCCACGCAACTGAAACAAAACAAAAGGATCTTCGCTAAAGCGATCGCCTAATTGATAATAAACTGCACCAATATGTTTACAAGGGTTAGCTTTATCTGCGCAACTACAGCGGGAACGAATATCAGAGAGACTAAAAGGAAAGAGGCTTAACCCATTGGCAGTGAATACCTCTTCAATATTAGCTGGCATTTCTCCTACTAAAAGTTGAGCAGAAAAGATCGCTTTTTCCGCCATAGTTGTAATGATATAATTCCAGTCTTCATTACTAAAAGGTTCGAGGGATAAAGTTACCTTGTAAGGTTCTGCTTCACTACCTTGCACATCAGCTAATACCTGTGCTTGTTTAAATTCAATCTTGAGTACATTGCCCTCTCTGGCATAGACACGAGCTCTTTCCAGTCGTTTTTTAAAGCGATAAGAATCTAATAACTCTAGCCATCTTTGTACCCACCATTCCCGCTTTTCTACTTGATAATTAGTCATTATTAATTAATCATTGATAATTGATTTTTGATTTCAGATTTCTGGCTTGATAAAATGTTTTTAAACTATGGGTATCACCCACATAGCGCCAATGCCAGGGTTCATAGCTAATTCCTTGGAGATTATCAGTAGTAAAAGATAACTCAAAACTATATTTAGCTGCATTGTTAACTAACCACCGGTAAGCAGCAGTTTTGTCAAAACTAGGACTAAGATTAGTTGCTGGGGCTCTGCCATCCCCAATATCTACGGCATAACCAGTGTGATGTTCACTATATCCTGGGGGTGCACTTACTTTTGCCCGTTTGCTAGCATCTTGTGCTCTTTGCTCTTTAATCCCAAAGAAGAGGTATTCTTGTTGAGAAATAGACCTAAAGGCAGAAATAGGAACGAGAATTACGCCATTTGCTCTGGCACTTGACTGCATTTCTAAAAATTTCTCCGCCGCTTTTGCTCTAAGTTTCAGGCTTCCATCATTAGTAATGGGTTTAAGTTCAGACAAGGAAGCTTCTTGATAAGGTAAATGTCCTAAAAGGTGCTCTGGTTCAATCGAATTTTCTTGAGCCTCAGGAGTGAATGCAGGATCAGAACTATGTTTATGATTAGTTTCTGTTTCAGCAGCATTAATTTTTTCGGAACTAGCTTCAGTGGTGTTTGCGGTAGAAGTGGAGATTAATTTGGGTGTAGAGCGAGTCAAAGAGAACACCAACAACCCAATTATGCCCAATCCTAATAATATAAATATAGAGCTTAGGTTGAGTGATGCTGATTTATCAGGGTTTTTTCTTTGCCTTCTTAATGCTACTGGAATCTCATCCATAAATTGTGCTATTTTTCCATGACAATTGCTTTTACTGAGATAAAAGTACCTATTCCAAAACCCACCTTGAAATTAATTTCTGTGAATTTGAGTTCAGCTTTATGGGATATGAGCGCAAGAAGTCACTTGATTTGGCTTCTCCTCATCTGTTGCTCCACTCAGGACAAACCTCAGATGAAGAAAACTTCTCCTTGGGGAAATTTATTTCCTTATGGGTTGTTGTACTTGGTGCAATATCTTAGTTTATATTTTATCTCAAGTTGCCCTTTAATTTTCTCCTCATTTAGAGTCTATATTTTTCGATAGGGAATTGTCAGGAGAACTTTGCTATAATTAGAAGCTGTCAAAGAACACTTATACTTAGTAAGTGTAGAACCCTGATTTGACTATGTTATCTTTCCGCTCCCTAATTAAACACTATACGCCTCCAACTTGTACTTTGGAAATTTACGCTCAGACTTCCCTTTTTGCACGGCGTAAAAAAGACTCCATACCAGAAGAATTTAATTTTGAATTGCATTTTGACGATCCCAGACTACCAGAAGAAAACAAAGTCACCATCAAAGGCGATCGCTCTCAACTTGAGTTATTATCTCAAGTAGTTAATGATTATATCCATTCGTTTCTCCAAACAGCTGCCAGTAACTTTCCCTTCCCTAGTTTTAAAGCAGAATCGAAAGCAGAAAAAGCTCCTATTTATTTTGTGAATGAAGGGTTAGTAAATCAAGAACTACATTACAGATCGGGAGACGAAAATAATTTCAAGACAGTCATTAAATTAACTGCCTCACAATTATTCGATCTAGCTAATACTTTAGAAAATTACTCAGTTGATATTCAATATTCTCCCAGAGAAAAAATAACTTCTCCTCAAACATTAACTTTTGCTTCCACAGTAGCAATCTTTTTAGTCTGTGTTGGTCTAGGGGCAATTTGGTGGCGCGATCGCCTATTTGTTGCCCAAGATAATCCAAATAGCTCCACAGAAATGATCGCATTGGAGCAAAAAGTTACCAAAGTAGACGATCTCATTCCTCCCACACCAGTTAACCCTTCTACCATTCCTAATGTACCTTTTCCTCAACTACCAGCTAATCTGCAAAACTTAACCAAATTACCTCCACCAACTCCCATTACTCAACCAGTCAATGCTCAGAGGCAGAATCATGATAGCAACAATCAGCTACTGCCTCCACCAACTCCCATTACTCAACCAGCCAACGCTCAGAGGCAGAATCATGATAGCAACAATCAGCTACTGCCTCCCCCTCCTGCACCAAGAGATATTAACACTGCAGTTACGCCCGATATTCTCCCACCACCATCACCCCCATCTCCAATATCAGTACCATCTCCTCCCACTTCTACTACCCCCAATCTCATTGCCATTCAACCTAATCCGAACCCTAGCTCATCTAGTACGGTCAATTCATCCTTTGTTGCTGAGCAGAGTACTCTGGAAAATCTTCTTTTTTCTGAACTTCCTAATCTTCAAGGAAGTCCTTCTTCGACTCAACTCACTAAGATTGATAGTGGTTTCAGCAATTCTTTTACGGCTGTATCTTCAAATCTAAATACCCTTCCCACTCCGCTCAATACTTCTTCTTCTCAGCAACAAACAAATAAGTCTCAAAAGATCACAACTCCAGCTGAGATTAAAGCATATTTTCAACCAAGATGGCAACCTCCCAAAAATTTGACTCAAAGTATTGAATATCGTCTCCTTGTCAATAATCAAGGAGCTATTGAACGTATCATTCCCATGGGACAAGCATCGAGGACTTTTCTAGATCGTACCGGAATGCCTCTGTTAGGAGAGGCAATCGTCTCTGCTCTTCCTGAGCAAGAAAAAGCTACTATTCGCCTGATTCTGAGTCCGAGCGGCAATGTGGAGACTTTTTTGGAATACTCGATCGAGTAGAATGCTTAAAAGTCTATGAATACTGCTTTAACAGAAATAGAACCGACGCTCAACTACTACATATTTGACCATATTCCTTCAACTAATCAAAAAGTATGGCAGTTAATTGAGCGAGGGACTAAATTGCCCATCGTAGCGATCGCCCGTCAACAAAGTGCCGGCAAAGGACAGAGAGGACATCAGTGGGAATCACCCTTAGGAGGATTATATCTTTCCCTGGGTTTATCCGTGGATTTACCCGTCAATTGTGCCACTCATTTAACTTTATTTACTGCCTGGGGTATTGCTAATCATTTGAGACAATATCAGATTCCCATCCAAATTAAATGGCTTAACGATCTAATTTTAAAGGATAAGAAAGTAGGGGGAATTTTATCTGAAACTCGTATTAATCAAGGAAAAATCAAACAAGCAGTAATTGGCGTAGGAATTAATTGGACTAATGCAGTTCCTAGCATAGGGATTAACCTTCAATCTATCTTACAAAATCAAGTTAATCCTAGGATTGATTCGATTGAAAAACTTACTTCTATTATCATCGAGGGAATCTTAAATGGATATCAATTTTACCTTACAGAAGGCATAGAAAATTTAGTTTTATCCTATCAAAAATTACTTCATAGTTTAGGGCAAAAAATTATGATTCAGGGATGTGAGGGGGTAGTAACGGGAATCACATCAGCAGGAGAATTAAAGGTTCGTTTACGCTCTCCGGGTGCAACTACAGAAATTGTTATTCCACCGGGAAAGATAACTCTGGGTTATCTGGATTGATAATTAGGTTGACCTAAAGCATTTGGTAGATATTTTCCTTTTCTGAAGAAGCTTTAACAGCTTTATATAAGTTAGGATATACCTACAAGGAAGGTGAGCTTAAATCATTGAGCATTGGCAGGTTAAATAAAATTTTTATCAAGTAATAGATGAGAAGCTAAAAAAGCTGAAGGAAAAGAAAGATCTGATTGAGAATGAACTGGAAATTGGAGAAAAGGACATTCTTGCTGCAAGCAAAATAATTAATTCAGGAGACTAGAAATGACTCAGGAAACCCCAACAAATCCCTTTCACCCGGAAGCTGTGGCAACTTACGGCCGAGTCACTAGAACTTGTGAAGACTTGGGTTATATGCGTGATTCTCTAGAGGAGTTAAATCAGTATCTTAGCGATTATGATGATTCCAAGAAACAATATGGAACTGCTATTGGACTGCGAGGGGAATACGGTTCAGGCAAGACCCATCTGTTAGCCTGGCTCTCGCAAAAAGCTGAAGAGAGGAAACATATAAAGCCTATGGTAATCTATGCCAAGGTTTACAGTGCAAGCTTCTTCGATTTATATACCCAACTTCTTTCTCAACTATCTCGTGAACAACTGCAACATATTCTAGGCAAAGCTTTGCTAGAGCTCGCTAAAGAACAAGCTGGAAAATTGAAGGCTACTCAAAGCATTGTAGATATTATGAATGAGCCAGAAAATTTAGCCGTGTTGAATAAGGAAAAAAACATCGATCTCGGTCAATTATCGATTCAGTTACGCAACAAACTTAAGGATCCAGATATCCTCAATGAGACTATTCCAGGAGTGATTCCTCAGATGTTAACTCTGATCGGCGATCCTAGTTTAGGCGATATGGCTTACCAATGGCTGCTCGGCAATGAAGTTCTCGATCTCAAAGCCTTGGGACTAAACCACCATCTACGACAGTTGTGGCAAGAACAGCAAGGTAGCTTTCGACCTGCTATTACCGCACTCAAAGCCCTTGAAACTGTTGCCGCTTTATTTCGTATTGCCAAGCGTCCTCTCATTATTCTCATAGATCAGCTTGAGGTATTACTTAATGATAAGGTTCGGCTGCCGACCTTATCTTCACTGTTTAAAATAATGATTGAGCAACTGAATAGTCAGAAAGTATTGACATTCATTGCTGGTGTTGATGGTAAGTCTTGGAATAATTTCCCACCAGATGTAACAGCAAGATTACGATCGCGCGAACTGTTACAGATTGGAAACCTCAGTCTCGAGGAAACAAAAAATCTACTAGAGTCCTATACAAAGGATTTACCATCGCAGTTTGACTTTGATGCCATCAGGAAGATTCACCTACTCTCTGGCGGTAATCCCCGTGAAATTATTCGCATTGCTTACTACGTTTATGAAGATAAAGAGGTGGAGGGTAAGCTAAGCAAGGTTAACGAAAACATACTTATAAGAAGCGCTAACAAGTCTTGTACTATCGCCAATCGCCACCAATTAGCCCTGGAAATGGCTGACTCGATACTTAACGAGTTCGGTAACAAAGTTCTCACAAGGCTTGATGTTGGGAAGAATGTCTTGCTCGATCGTCTATTAATAAATGATGACCAACCGCGCCTTGCACTTATAACCCTAAAGGCTACTGATAAGCTCTCTGAAATTAATTCCGCTAAGCAGTTTAATATTGTTCGGGAGTATCTAGAAAATACACACCCATCAACCTCTTTAATTGCCGTAGCAGTTGGTTACTCGAGTGAAGAAATAAGAAATTTGCTCGGCGAAACTGGTACAGTCTTACAATTTGATCGGCAGTCCTTTGTCGGTCAATTAAATACAAAAATAACTGAGTTATTAGCGCAACAGCTTAGAGGAGTCAAGAAAGTAGATATTCATAAAGTCAAGAAAGTAGATGTTCGTAAAAAAGAGGTTTTTGTCTCCTACTCCTGGGGCGGTGAAAGTGAGGATATAGTCAATCAGCTTGAACGGGCACTCCAAGAAAAAGAAATTCCCATTATTCGAGACAAACGTGAGCTCGGGCTCAAGAAACGGATCAAAGCCTTTATGGAACGCATTGGTCGGGGTAAATGTGTGATTGTAGTGATTAGCCAGAAGTATCTGCAATCAGAAAACTGTATGTTTGAGCTGATCCAAATTGCCAAGAACAATCAGTTTTACGAGCGCATCTTCCCCATTGTTCTGGACGACGCCAAGATTTACAAACCCCTGGATCGGCTGCAATATGTCAAATACTGGGAAAAGCAAATCAGGGAATTAGATGCCGGGTTGAAAGAGGTGTCTGCTGCCGATATGATGGGTTTTCGCGAAGATATTGATCTATACACCGAAATTCGACACTATCTGCCCCGACTCACCAACATCCTCAAGGATATGAACACACGCACCGCTAAGATTCACACTGAATCAGGGTTTGAAGAGCTGATCGAAGCAATTGAGCAAAAGCTAGCAGAGTGAGCAGAAATGTTCGACCAGTACCTCAGCCAAGTATTTTAGTTTAACTACCCCCTAACCTAGCCTACATTATTCATAATGTAGGCTAACGGTTTAGAGTCAAGTCTTCATCAATAAGTTCAAGAATCAATTAATTATTTGCAGTTAGTGTAGCCTGCTGATCTCGAAGTTGCTGGAGTAGATGATCTATTTGATTTAGTTCAGGTTCTAATTGTGCCATAGCTGCCTTTTTAGAGACCTTTGCCTTTTTAGCAATTGTTAGAGTTTCATTTAATAGGCGTTCTCGATATTGCTCAAATTCTGCAATAACTTCGGCTAATTCTTCTGGGTTTGCTGAATTAGTTAATTTAGTTTCTGATGTTTCACTCATATTTGTTAGTTACTAAATACCTCGATTCCATCTTCTCAGATCTTGTAGTCATTGACAAAAGATTTCAGATTGGTGAAGCGAAGATTGGTGATTGTAATCTTTTTCCAAGAATTTCCGGAATCAAAATATTTATCTCATCAATCTTAAGTTAACAAATTAGAATGAAAAAGTATTGAAACAAGAAAAAGCTACATGGTAACATTACTAGAAAATCCTTTAAGAGTAGGACTCAGACAAGCACGGACTCCAGAACCAATGATCTTGGTAATTTTTGGAGCTTCTGGAGACTTGACCCAAAGAAAGCTAGTACCTGCTTTATATCAACTTAAAAAAGAAGGCAGACTGCCCCCAGAAATGACTATTGTAGGGGTAGCTAGACGAGAATGGAGTCACGACTACTTCCGAGAACAAATGCGAGAAGGGATCGAACAATTCTCTGAAGGTATTGAGGAAGAAGAACTTTGGCAAGATTTTGCTCAAGGATTGTACTATTTTCCTGGTAATATGGCTCAAGCGGAAAACTATCAGAAATTAAAAGCTTTCCTAGCAGAATTAGATGGTAGAAGGGGAACAAGAGGCAATCGAGTATTTTATCTTGCTGTTTCGCCTAAATTTTTCCCCCCTGCTATTAAACAATTAGGGGCAGCAGGAATGTTAGAAGATCCCCTCAAACATCGCTTGGTAATTGAAAAACCCTTCGGAAAAGACTTGGGCAGTGCCCAAGTGCTCAACAGCATTGTCCAAAATGTCTGTAATGAAGGACAAGTCTATCGCATTGACCACTACTTAGGTAAAGAAACGGTTCAAAATTTAATGGTGTTTCGCTTTGCTAATGCCATTTTTGAACCCCTTTGGAATCGTAATTATGTGGATCATGTGCAAATTACCGTAGCAGAAACAGTAGGGGTAGAAGAAAGGGCAGGATATTATGAAATTGCCGGAGCCTTGAGAGATATGGTACAAAATCATCTCCTCCAGTTATTTTGTCTGACGGCTATGGAACCGCCCAACGCCCTCAATGCTGACAGTATTCGCAATGAAAAAGTTAAGGTACTCCAAGCCGCTCATTTAGCAGACATCAAAAACCTAGAAAGTTCTGCCGTGCGCGGTCAATATACAGCCGGTTGGATGAAGGGAAAACCTATACCCGGTTATCGAGAAGAACCAGGAGTCAATCCTAACTCGACAACCCCTTCTTTTGTGGCTCTTAAACTAACCATTGATAACTGGCGTTGGCAAGGAGTTCCTTTCTATCTGCGTACCGGCAAACGATTACCTAAAAAAGTTACTGAAATTGCCATTCAGTTTCGGGATGTACCTTTACTAATTTTCCAGTCAGCAGCACGACAAACCAATCCCAACACTCTGGCCATGAGAATTCAACCTAATGAGGGAATTTCCCTGCGTTTTGAAGCCAAAATGCCCGGAGCTGAACTGCGTACTCGTAGTGTAGATATGGATTTTAGTTACGGTAGTTCTTTTGGCATGGCTACCGCTGATGCTTATCATCGACTTTTGTTAGATTGTATGTTAGGAGATCAAACTCTGTTTACCCGTGCTGATGAAGTAGAAGAAGCATGGCGAGTAGTTACCCCTGCTTTAGCTGCTTGGGATGCGCCCGCCGATCCCAACTCTATTCCTCTATATGAAGCAGGTACTTGGCAACCAGCAGAAGCAGAATTTTTGCTTAACCGCGATGGTCGTCGTTGGCGCCGACTATAAAATTACCAATTGGTAAAAGTAGAGGAAAATACCTAACTAGTAACAAGGGACAAATGACCAATGACTACTTCTTCACCTTTAGTTTCTTTACAATCACCCAAAGATATCGATATTGACTATATCGAAGCTGAATTAAGACAAATTTGGCAACTTTATAGTAGCGGTGAGGACGGACTATCCGCTACTAGAGCAGCTACTTTTAGTTTTATCGTTTACGAACCTGAACCAACTCAACAACTGCTTACAGCTTTGGGTTTTTATAGTGGTCCTATTGATGGGATTGCAGGCCCGCAAACAACCGCAGCAATTAACGCGGCTCAAAAAGCATATAATCTAGATATTACAGGGGTTTCCAGCCCAGAATTACTCAGTAAATTACAAGCGGATTTTCAACAAGCCAAGACTCAAGGAAGCATTGATTCTGCTCAACAATATTCTCCAAGTTTACAAGGTTCAGGAGTGGCCGATGCGATCGCCTCTACTAACCCCTGCCGCATTATTACCCTTTGTCCTACTACTGGAGAAGATGAGGGAGTGCAAGCACAAGTATCTGCCTATTGTCCGATTAACAAGCGCAATCAACATACTCTGGTGTGTTGTGAATATATTACCCTTACCGGCACTGCTCAGGCTTTGGAACGTATTGGCGGCATGATTTCTGAGTTAATGATCTCCGAACTGCCCAAGTTTGTCTGGTGGAAAGCTGGTATCGATCCAGATTATCCTCTGTTTCAACGCCTAGTAGATAACTGCGATCGCCTCATTGTTGATTCTAGTACCTTTAATAACCCAGAAGAAGATTTAGCTCAAATCGCTCAATTATTAGCGCAAGGTTTACCCATAGACGATCTTAATTGGGTCAGGTTAGAGGCATGGCAAGAACTTACCGCCGAAGCTTTCGATCCTCCTGAACGTCGTCAGGCAATCTGGGAAGTAGATCGAGTGACCGTCGATTATGAAAAAGGTAATCCCAATCAAGCTTTAATGTATTTAGGTTGGCTTGCCAGTCGCCTGCAATGGCAACCTGTAGAATACGAAACCCAAGGGGGAGATTATGATATCCGTAAGATTAAATTTACTACCACCGACGGCAAAAGTATTGAAGCTGAATTAGCTGGCATTCCCTTAGCTGACACAGGGGAGGTTTTAGGAGATTTAATTAGTCTGCGTCTGAGCTCGACCAACTTAAATGCTGACTGCTGTACGGTTTTGTGTTCTGAAACCACAGGCTGCATGCGTATGGAAGCCGGAGGAGGTGCTCAAGCTTGTCGCATCCAACAAGTAACCTCCCTTTCTGACCAAAACACCGAACAAATTTTAGGCAAGCAATTACAAAGTTGGGGTAAAAATACACTATATGAAGAAAGCATCAAAGTTACTTACCAAATTTTACAATGTTGATGGTTGATGGTTTAGATCATAACTATAATCAATGGCTTTAATTGTTGCTGGTGAACGCAGTGGGGTGGGTAAAACAACCATAACACTCGCCCTTCTCTCTTTTTTATCTAGCCAAGCGGACAAGGTGCAGTCCTTTAAAGTAGGACCTGACTATATCGATCCCATGTTTCATACTGCCATAACCGGTCGTCCTTGTCGCAATTTAGACCCGATTCTAACCAATGAAGCTTATCTAAAATCATGTTTTAACTATCATTGTCAAGGAGTTGACTATGCTTTAGTGGAAGGAGTGATGGGTTTGTTTGATGGTGTTCCCCTCAAACAGGACTTACACAGCAACTTTACCAGTAGGGTGCGTTCGCAACGCACCACAACGCCGAGAGTTTCCCAGTCGAAATTTCCCCCAACTCCTCAACCCATAAACGACTATGGTAGCACCGCTCATATAGCGAGATTACTCAATTTACCAGTACTCTTGGCGATCGATTGTAGCAAGCTGAGTGGTTCAGTAGCAGCTTTAGTCAATGGATACAGGTATTTTGATCCCCAAGTTAACATCATTGGTTTAGTCTTAAATAAGGTAGGAAGCGATCGCCATCTAGAACTATTACAGCGAGCTTTGAAACCTTTAAACTTGCCAATTTTGGGAGTTTTACGCCGCAGTGAGCAAATTATCCTCCCCGATCGACATCTAGGGTTAATTCCTACCGAAGAAATTGCTAACTTCCAGCAAATTATTGCCCAACTAGCACATTTAGCGAAAAATAGTTTTAATTGGTCGCAATTACGGCCTTATCTTTACTCCCCAAAATATCCAACCCAATCCTCGTCAAATCTTTCCTTACCAACAGAGCCGAGACGGATAAGTCAAAAAACTCTGATAATTGCTGTGGCTCGGGACCGGGCTTTTAATTTCTATTACCAAGACAACTTGGATATTTTGCAAGAGTTGGGAGCAGAATTAATCTATTGGAGTCCTTTAACTGAGCCTAAATTACCAGAAAATACGGCAGGAATATATTTAGGTGGTGGTTTTCCTGAAATGTTTACAGCACAATTATCTGACAATCAAGAGGCATTATTATCTGTAAAACAAGCAATTTTCAAGGGAATCCCTACCTACGCTGAATGTGGAGGGTTAATGTATCTGTGTGAAGCTATAGAAAATTTTGAGGGCAACAAGCGGCCCATGGTTGGTATTTTCCCTACAACCGCAGTAATGACCAAAAAACTAACTTTAGGATATCGTCAAATTATTGCCCTTCAGGATAATCCTTTTTCTGAGAAAAATAGTCTTCTTTGGGGGCATGAATTTCATCGCTCCCAAATATCAAGATTTCCTGACAAACCTCTACTAATGACAAAAACCGCTTACGGGCAAGAAATAGTTTCTTATCAAGGCTGGAAACTACATCAAGTCTATGCTTCCTATATTCATCTGCACTTTGGTATTTATCAATCTCAGGTAACTCGTTTCCTTATTCATTGTCTTGTTAATTGTTGATTGTTGATTGTTGATTGCTTCGCTGCAAATGAAGATGTTGCTTTTTAGATAATTGTGGTAATATGGTAGTGGTCTATTAGGTTTAGGTTTAAATAAATAAACCGCTTAGGGACAAAGGAGGTGATGCCTATGATAGATAGTAGTAAAATCATGGGTCATCTGGTTGAATATAATCGGCTGTGTGCCGGGGCTGCTCTCTAAATCTAGATTGAGAAAAAAGCTAAATAGTCCTCTAAAGACTAAAGCTAAAATCAATCTACTAGAGTTCCTTCCGGCAGTCAGATTACAATCAGAAGACCCGCCCAAAACCGCTTTCTGACTAAAATACCTTGTGTTCAAGGTAAAATGTTAGAAGCGGTAAACCAATTATGGTGAGGATCCAAAAATCAGGAACCATAAAAAAATTTACTATCACAAAAAAAATTTTTGTGGTAGTATTAGTAAGAGTCAAGACTATAAAGCAATCATTTAAGTCTCAAACTAAGGTGTGAGGAAAAAAAATGAATAATATCATCTGGAAATCGTTAATAGTAACTCCGGCGTTAATCGGATCTGCCTTACTGCTTTCTACAGAAGTTAAAGCTAATGAAAGCTTTGACAGTACATCATTTAAAGCAGAAGAAGAATTTCTCATCGCTCAACAAGTAAATGGGCAAAACGATCAACTTTTAAACCAATTAGAAGAATATGGCTCTGAAGGAGACCTCGGTGCTTCACAAAATCAAGTAACCAGCGTTTCTCAGTTACGGGATGTTGAGCCTACCGCATGGGCTTATGAAGCACTGCGCAGCTTGGTAGAACGCTACGGTTGTATCGTTGGTTATCCAGACCGTACTTTTAGAGGGAATCGTGCTCTTTCCCGTTATGAGTTTGCTGCTGGTTTGAACGCTTGTATGCAGCAAATGGAACGTCTAATCGCATCCGCTGAAGCGGTATTGCGAGAAGATATTGAAAAGCTAAAGCGGTTAATGAGAGAATTTGAAGCGGAATTGGCGGCCTTAGGTGCCAGGGTAGATAACCTGGAAGGACGCGTGGCTTTCCTAGAAGATCATCAATTCTCAACAACTACCAAATTAGCAGGGGAAGTTATCTTCGCCCTAACTCAGAATTTTGCTGAAGATAACCAAGCAATTTTTGCCGACCGGGTTCGTTTAGAACTCAATACCAGCTTCTCCGGTAAAGATAGGTTAGTAACTCGTCTAGCTGCGGGTAATGCTGAGGATTTCCAAGCTCGGAACAGACAGAACTTGAGGTCGGAAGGAAGAACAACAGAGAGAACTAGAGTAAGCTCCGAGAGCGGAACTTTAAACCAAACCTTTAATATTTACCCTGGTGAAGATAACGATGTGCAAGTTGACTGGTTAGCTTACTATCTCCCTATTGAGCTAAGTGAAACTAGCCGGCTCAACACTTACATAGCTGCTTTCGGTGCTGAGCACCATGACTATGTACCGACTATCAATCCCTACTTTGAAGACTTTGATAATGGTAATGGTGCCCTTTCTACCTTTGCTTCGGAAAACCCCATCTATCGTATTGGTGGTGGTGCGGGTGCTGCCATCGGTTACTAGATAGACTGGTTAGAAAGCCTTCTTGGTCCTAGCACGGCAACGGTCAGCTATTTTGGTGGCAGTAATGCTAACTCTCCCCGACAAGGAGAAGGTTTGTTTAATGGAGATTACTCTGTCTTAGGACAATTCAACGTCAATTTCAGCGACAATATTGCTTGGGGAGTTACCTACGTACATGGTTTCCACAAATCTGAGAGTGCTATCTTTGGTGCTGGTAATGCTGAAGGCGCTCTTGGCCGTGTAGGTACTCCATTGGCTAACGGCGTCAGAAGCCGATTAGATGATCTCGTCCCCGACACGACCAACATCTTTCCTCGACAAGGTGAGAACCTGGAGACACAGTTCACTTTTAATGATAAAATCTCTAATTCCATTGGTACTCAGTTTGCATGGCGCATCAACGAGTCTATTAGCTTCAGTGCTTTCTTCACCTACGGTAAAATTACCTATATTGGTCGGTCGCGAGAGAATAATGAGATCTTTACCTATGGCGGTGGCTTTGCCTTCCCCGACTTATGGAAAGAAGGGAACCTGTTAGGCATCTTCGCTGGGGTTCAACCTTATACTTCAACTCGACGGGTGTTC
>JAAUYA010020448.1_pt1 | contig 36735 bp, 31 predicted proteins | sample 7278161 | NCBI WGS metagenome assembly JAAUYA01 (sample SAMN14350120, study PRJNA611818) | marine sediment metagenome | isolation source: surface marine sediment (3m) | place: French Polynesia: Moorea | collected 2018-08
ACTCAAGATGCAACTCGAAAAAGAGTCAACACCTTATTTGGAATGGGATTGACACAATTAACACCCAATCCAAAATCTAAAATCCAAAATCCAAAATCGAACTCACGTTAATTAGCCAATTTTAAGATGAAGGGATGGGCAGTGAACAGATGAGGAGAAACGCACTCCCAAAAATCTTAAACCAGAAAATAATACTCGTGCACTACTAATACAAGTTTTTAATTTAATTTTTTACAATATTTTAATAACCCTTCACAAGCATCGAAAAGTAAATCAATTACATAATTAAATCCTTCTTCACCACCATAATAGGGATCGGGGACTTCTCGATCATCATGAGAGGTAGCAAATTCACAAATTAGTTTAACTTTATGCTGATATTGTCTTTGGGCGTCGAGATAAGTTATTTGGTAATCATTCGACTTATCCATGGCTAGAATTAAATCAAAATCTTCTAGATCACAAGGTTGGATTTGTCTTGCTTTTCCCTTTAATTCTAAACCTCTTTTTCTAGCTGCTACTCGCATACGAGAATCTGGAGGCGCACCAATATGATAACTAGAAGTTCCCGCAGAATCGCAGATAATTTTATGGCTCAATCCTTCTTTTTCAACTAAATAATTCATAATGTTTTCAGCCGAAGGAGAGCGACAAATATTTCCTAAACAAACAAATAGTAATTTTTTCATGGGTTATTAGCCATTGGTCATTTGTTGATGATTGATGGTCGGTGGTTAATAGTTTTCTGCTATCAACCACCGACCATCAACAAATATCACCTAATACTTAAATAATTATAATTACTAAATAATTATAATTACATGCCAGGGAGACCTAAACCACTGGTCAGATTTTCCATACGATCTCGCATCGTATCGGTAGATTTTTGATAAGCGTCTTTGACGGCATTAGTTACCAATTCTGAGAGTTCCGCCGCACTTTTTAAACGTGCTTCGTCTTTAATTTCAACTCTTTTGGGTTCTTGGTTGCCGCTCATTACCACTGTTACCAAACCACCTTCGCTTTGTCCTTCAATTTCCATATTATCCAACTCTTGTTGGAGTTGTTTGGCACCTTCTTGAACCTGCTGTGCTTTTTTAAAAGCCTCAGCGAGCTCTTTCATTTTACCTAAACCAAGTCCGAAACCTTTTCCTTTAGTCATATCTGCTTATGTTTAAACTTAACAATAGATTAACAAAGATTATAATCAGTTTTCCTAAAACTGTCCTAAAAATTTCACCTCTGGTTGTAAACAGATACACCAGTGATGTTCGACTTTCTCTTGGACATGGCGAATTAAACGGAAAATATCATCTGCGGTGGCATGACCACAGTTAATAATAAAGTTAGCATGACGATGAGCTACTTGTGCTCCCCCAATTTGATAACCTTTTAGTCCAATTTGTTCAATTAACCAGCCTGCCGCTTTGGGTTGAGGGTTACGGAAGACGCTGCCGCAACTAGGTTTATCATAGGGTTGAGTATTTTTGCGATGTTTAAAATTTTGGTTAGTAAGTTGCATCATCTCTTCTCTGGTGAAACCTGGTTGTAATTTTAAGGTAGCTTCTAACACTAAAACTGATTTACCCTGTAAAGCAGAGGTACGATAACTGTAGCCTAGTTCAGGAGCAGATAGGTGTACTAATTTGCCGTCGGGATATGCTACCAAAGCACTGACTAAAACATCTGCCATACAGCCTTGGTGTGCTCCAGCATTCATCACCACAGCACCACCAATAGTACCGGGAATACCTACCGCCCACTCTAAACCTTGCCAACCTCGTTTGGCTGTTTGCCAAGCTAGTTTGGGTAAAGGATAACCTGCTCCTACTGTAACTAAACTTTGCTCCTGGTCAAATTGACAATGACGTAAATAACGGGTATTGAAGACTAAACCGGAAATACCGCGATCGCTTACTAATAAATTAGAACCTGCCCCTAAAAAGGTCAAGGGCAGCTGTTTGGGTTCTAACCATTCAAAGACTGCTTGTATTTCTTGCCAAGACGTGGGTTCAACGTACCATTGGGCTTTACCTCCAACCCGATAAGAGGTATGATTAGCTAAAGACACCTGAGACTGGATTAAACAATCAGTGCCGGATAAAACTGTGATAGACATACTTTTGTTGATTGTTGATTGTTTGCTACCATCAACCATTAACCATCAACCAATGACCAAATTATACTAAGCAACATTGGCTAAGGGCTGAAACCTGATCGCTAAATCAGGAATGACTTGATTGAGGTTTCCTGCACCGAGAAATAAGGTTAAATCTCCAGGTTGAAGAATTTCTGGTAAAAATTCGCTCAGAGTCGAAACACAGGGATGATAATATACTTCAGGATGATTGCGTTGCAGAGCATCTACTACCTGTTGACCACAAATTTGTGCTAAATTAGTTTCTCCAGCACTATAGATATCCGTGACAACGACCACATCAGCATCAGCGAAGCAAGTAGCAAACTCTTCTAAAAAAGCAGCAGTACGACTATAACGATGGGGTTGAAAGATAGCTACTACTCTTTGAGCATGGTATTTTCTGGCCTTTAAGCGAGCTGCTTGTAAAGTGCAACTAATTTCACTGGGATGGTGAGCATAATCATCAATTAAGGTAATCCCATTGTAACTACCTTTATACTCAAAGCGTCGTTTTGCTCCCTCAAAAGAGGCGATCGCCTCGGCGATCGCAGCAAAATCTAAGCCTAGTTTACGCCCTACCGCCACTGCAGCTAAAGCATTGCTCAAGTTATGTTTGCCGCTCAAGAGTAATTGCATTTCGCCTAAGCATTTGCCATTTTCCCAAACTTCTGCCCTACTTCCTTCGGGAGCATGAGTAATATTTTTGAGTGTATAGTTAGCTTTTTCGTTGGAGTTGACACTGTAAGTGATCGAGGGTTTAATTAAGTTTTCCACTATCGGGCAATCAATACATCCGACGACACTTTCTGAGCTTGAGGCAAACACTTGAAAAGTTTTAATTACCTGCTTTAGACTTTTATAGTGATCGGGATGATCTAGTTCAATATTAGTGATTACCCCTATTTTAGGGCTATGTTTGGCTAAAGAACCATCTGATTCATCCGCTTCTGCCACCAAAAGTTCACTTTTGCCCAAACGTGCATTACCTTCCCAGGCGTTCACTTCGCCACCAACGATAATGGTAGGATCCAAACCAGCTTTGAGCAGAACATAGCTAATTAAACTACTGGTTGTAGTTTTACCATGAGTCCCAGCCACTGCGATACTGTGATAATCTTGAATCAGGGCTGCTAATAAATCAGAGCGATGAAAGATAGGATAACCCTTCTCCAAAGCAGCTTGATACTCACAATTGCTAGGATTAATAGCAGTGGAACAGACAACCTGAGGGACAAATTTCTGATGCTCTAAATAATTGCGCTCGTCACGAGCGTAACCCTGACGCTCGCACCAATCTTCTTGGGCTACTTCTGAGGATATAACTTCAAAAATTGGTTGTTTGCTCGGTTTAGTTAACACCTCTAAATTAGTCGCTTCTTGACGCTTAAAAATTCGCGCTCCTACCATCTCCAGGCGATCGGTAATATGACTAGAGCGAATATCAGAGCCAGATACAGGGAGCTGCCGCTTGGCTAAAATATATGCTAAAGCCGACATCCCAATCCCACCAATCCCGATAAAGTGAAAAGGTTTGCCGCTTAAATCAACTGTTTTCATTTCTAAAATCTCCTTTCACACCACAATAATTACAATCGGTTTACTACAAAGTAATCAGTTTGTTGCTGTCAATTATACCAGTATTTCCTTACTACCACATAACCTTAACATAGGCGAAGTGGTAAGTACTATAGTTGAAAATACTGAAGTTAAAGATGCTCAAATGTAAAGTATCAACATATTTCAGTATTTTCTAGTACTAGATATAGGTATAAGATAAGAATATCTTCTCCTAGAAGACTTGACATTTATGCTTTAAGTTCCCGATAAATTTTGATTTCAAAACTACTAGTATAGGATGAAAATTAACCTATGAAGAAAATTTCTTGGGCTAAAACCCTGGGGCTTTATCTTAGCTTAACAGCGATCGCCCTCTTAATGCTGTTTCCTTTACTTTGGTTACTTAGTACTTCATTTAAGTCAGCAGGAGAGGATATTTTTAGCTTTCCTCCCCAATTATTACCTACCCGACCCACTTTTGACAATTTTCAACAAGTATGGACTACTTACCCCATGGGAAGTTACTTACTCAATAGTACTATCGTAGCTATACTCACCGTTAGTTTAAATCTGCTGTTTTGTTCCCTGGCTGCTTATCCTCTGGCTCGACTCCAATTTCAGGGTAGACAGCTAATTTTCACCTTAGTTGTAGCTACAATTATGATTCCTTTTCAAATTGTCATGATTCCCTTATACATTCTCACTGTCAAACTAGGTTTAAGAAACAGTTATTTAGGAGTAATTTTGCCTAATTTAGCCTCAGCCTTTGGCATCTTTTTATTAAGGCAGGCATTTCAAGGAGTACCCAAAGAATTAGAAGAAGCTGGAAGAATGGATGGTTGTAGTGAAATCGGTATTTGGTGGCATATCATGTTACCTGCCATTCGTCCGGCACTGGTAACACTGGCTATTTTCGTCTTCATCGGTGCTTGGAGTGACTTTCTTTGGCCCCTGATTGTGCTAGATCGACCCGAATACTATACTCTACCATTAGGAGTAGCAGCTCTAGCTAGTTCCCTCGATCTCAATTGGCGCTTGATCGCCGCAGGTTCAATAATTTCGATTGTCCCTGTACTATTGCTATTTGTTTTTTTACAACGATATATTATTCCCACTGATGCTGGTAGTGGTGTTAAGGGTTAAACTATACTCTATACTTGAGAAGAAAACTAGCAACAATATAGATAAAGATCACTTCTAAACGAGTAAAATGTTTCTTTCAGTAGGAGAACCTGCACCTTGGTTTACTCTACCTTGTACTGCCAATCCTAAGTATCATTTCAGTACGGTAGCCGGACGATACGTGGTCCTGTGCTTTCTAAGATCATCTAGCGATCGAGCTAGTCAAAAGGTGCTGGAAGATTTAGCACAGTATCGCAAAGTGTTCGACGATCGATTTTGCTGTTTTTTTGGTGTCAGCACCGATCCAGAAGACCAAAAATTATCTCGATTAAAAGAACAAATTCCAGGGATTCGTTTTTTTTGGGATTTCGAGCAAAATGTCAGTCAAAAGTTCCACGTAGTTAATCAGGATGGTACATACCATCTATGTACTTACATTCTTGATGAACGTTTACGTGTCCTGAAAGTATTGCCTTTTGCTAGTCAACCAGAAAATCATGTTTCTCAACTAATCACTATCCTTTCCAATTTGCCCCCGATCCCGTCGTCAGGAACAGCCTCGGTACAGGCACCTATTTTAGTGGTTCCACGCATCTTCGAACCTGAACTTTGTCAAGCGTTGATTGCTTACTACCATCAAAATGGAGGAAGAGAATCAGGGTTTATGCGCGAAAAAAATGGACGTACTGTCCTGATTCTCGACCATAGTTTCAAGCGCCGTCGAGATCGAGAAATTCTCGATCGAGACTTACGAAACAGAGCAATGTTCCGCATACACGATCGCTTAGTTCCAGAAATCCACAAAGCATTTCAGTTTAAAGCAACGCGCATTGAGCGACATATTGTTGCTTGTTATGATAGCGCCAGTGGAGGATTTTTTAGTCCCCATCGAGACAACACCACTAAAGGCACAGCTCACCGGAGGTTTGCCGTTACCGTCAATCTCAACACTGGAGAATATCAAGGTGGGCAACTCCGATTTCCAGAGTTTGGTGGTCAAACTTACACTGCTCCAAAAGGTGGAGCAATTGTGTTTTCCTGCTCACTACTACATGAAGCAACTTCAGTTACGGAGGGACGTCGATATGCTTACCTGCCATTTTTATATGACGATGCTGCGGCCCAGATTCGAGCCATGAATCAAAAATTTCTCGGTGAACAGCGTTAGTTAGAAAAATCTTTCTAGCTTTACTAGTTAAACTAATTCCAACTGAATGGCTAATTGCTTAAGATCTACATTACCACCACTGATAATTACGCCAATGCGTTTGCCTGGAGCGCTAATAATACCTTCTAGTAAAGCGGCTGCAGCTAGAGTACCAGTAGGTTCAACAACGATCTTCAGGCGTTCCCACAAAAATTTTAGGGTGCGGAGGATTGCTTCTTCGGACACTGTCACCATCTCATCGACATAATGTATTACCAGGGGGAAGGTCAGTTGACCCAGGTAAGGGGTACGGGCGCCATCAGCGATGGTATCAGGGTTGTGACATTTGTGCAGTATCTTACTATAAAACGAGCGGGTGGCGTCATCGGCTCGTTCAGGTTCAACTCCAATCACTCGACAGCTGGGTAATAAAGTTTTGGTGACAATAGCACACCCAGATAGCAAACCTCCTCCACCACAGCAAACTAACAAAATATCTAGCTGACCAACTGCTTGAATTAATTCAAGCGCAACTGTGCCCTGTCCGGCGATGATATGCTGATGGTCGTAGGGAGGGATGATGGTTAAATTGCGTTCTTTTGCTAGTTTTTGGGCTAATTCTTCCCGAATAGTTTTCTCCGGTTGATAGAGAATTACTTCAGCTCCATAGCCGCGAGTAGCCGCTAGTTTGATTTCTGGAGCATTTTCCGGCATGACAATAGTCGTAGGAATCCCTAGCATTTGACCAGCCAGAGCAAGAGCCTGAGCATGATTTCCTGATGAATAGGTGATTACCCCTTGTTGCTTTTGGTTGTCAGATAACTGTGCCAGAGCGTTGTAAGCTCCCCGAAACTTAAACGAGCCTGTACGCTGGAAATTTTCGCATTTGAAGAAGACTTGAGTATTGGTTAATTGATTGACAGTTCTGGAAGTCAAAACTGGCGTAATCTGAGCTTGATTTTTTAAGCGTCGTGCTGCGGATTCAACCTGAGCGTATGTAACTGGTAGTTGTTCATTATCCATGAAAAAATTGTTAATTGTTCTGGTTTAAACCGATTTTGTTCAACAAGCAATCTTGCCATCATTTGAAAACAAGAAAAGGGAGAAGTTATATTGTGGTTGTTCAACCCGACATGATATTAGCAATTATTACCTACTCAACCCACTTTCGACAATTTTCAACAAGTATGGGCAACTTACCCTATGGAAAGTTACTTACTCAATAGCACTATCGTAGCTATACTGAATGGCACTGACTTAAGTAATCTTTGTCTCGCGCAAAGACGCAAAGACGCAAAGGAAGCACGCTTATCTTATCGCTTATTTCAGTGACATTCCACCAAGGATTAGGATTCCACTCGTTCCTTAGCTTATGTGTTTGGTCGCAGATATGAGATTTATTTGAATTAAAGCTAAATACAGGATAGGATCGTAATCAAGTTAGACAATTCTTTAAAAAGTAGTCAGTAATGGACATAGAAAAAGCCCTCACGATTATTGACAAGTATCTTGGCTCATCAGGCATCAACGATCTACAAGAATTGATTATCCGTCAGTCATGGGAGGGAAAGTCCTATCAGGAAATCAGTAAGGCTACAAACTACAACTGTGATTATATAAAAGTTGTTGCTTATAGACTATGGCAGCAATTATCGGAGGAGTTAGAAGAAAAGGTCAACAAAAAAAATCTTAAGGCAGTTATCAGACGCAAGGCTTCATCCCAAGAAGCCCGGAAACGAAATTTGCCAGAGCAAGCAGTAGCTGAACCAACCTCATCTATGGTAAAGCAAATTCCCGATTCATCACCTCTTTATCCAGGTGGTCCTCTTCCTCTGGATTCTCCTTTCTATCTTGAACGTTCTGCTGTGGAGAAACCAATCTACGAAGAAATCAATAAGCCCGGTGCTCTAGTACGTATTAAAGCACCTAAAGACATGGGTAAAACTTCACTTTTGTTAAGAATTCTGGATCATTGCCAAGGTTTGGGCTACCGAACAATTAGCCTGAACATAGAGAAAGTTGACCAAGCCATCCTTAGTGATGTAAATAAATTTTTGCGCTGGCTATGTGCCAATAATGCCCATCAATTGGGGCTTGAACCGAGGCTAGATGACTATTGGGACGAAGATCTCGGTAGTAAGATGAGCTGGACTCTTTATTTTGAAGAGTATCTCCTCGAGCAAATTGATGGCTCCGTGATCTTGGCATTTGACGAAGTCAACCAAATTTTTGAGCATCCTCAAGTGGCTGAAGATTTTTTGTCCCTGTTGCGTGCCTGTTATGAGGAAGCAAAAAGAATTCCTATCTGGCAAAAGCTTCGTTTGATAGTGGTTCACTCTACGGAAATTTACGTTCCTCTCCAGCTTGAGCAATCTCCCTTCAATGTCGGATTGCCCATTGAGTTAGAACGATTCAGTGGGCAAGAAGTACAGCAGTTAGCTCAACGCTATCGACTTAACTGGACACAAGAAGAAGAAGTCAAAGAGTTGATGGAGATGCTTGGAGGTCATCCGGCATTGGTACATCTAGCACTCTATCATCTCAGTCATGGGAAGATAACCTTGGGACAACTACTAGAAACGGCTCCCACATCTAGCGGAATTTATGCCAATCATTTACAGCGTCATTGGGTAACTTTACAGGAGCAGCCCGAATTAGGACAAGAGCTCTTATCCCTCGTCAGTGCCACTAAACCCGTTCAATTAGACCCTATTATTACTTACAAGTTAAACAGTATGGGGCTGATTAAGTTAGAGGGAAATAAAGCAGCCATCAGTTGTCAACTATATCGGCAGTACTTCGAGAGCGAACGCATCTAAAGAAAGTCAAAACAATTCAAAATTCAAAATTATCAATTCAAAATTCAAGACAATTAGTGGGGGCTGGTACCCGCCACTAATTGAAGACCACGCCTCTCAAAGATTATGGTGGGGGCTTGTACCCAAAATTAATCAATTAAAAATTATCTTTTCCTCATTTTGCATTTTGCATTTTGCATTTTGCATTCAAAAAATGGTCAATCGATTTTAGATTTTAGATTTTAGATTTTGGATTGTTCCCACTCGGCAATTTGGACTCAACCCAACTGCGGGCGAAAAGCGATTCATAAATACGGTTATGAATTTTTAGATGGCCATCTTGTTTAATTACCAGTCCTGACAAGCATAATTCTCGTTCTTCTGGACTGTCAACAGCAATTATTTCTCTTTGCTCTAATATTTGTCGATAGAGTGCTAAGAGTTGTTTCCTGTTTTGACTTTTGAGAATGCGATCGCGGATAGTTCTCAAATGCTCTGGTTGATCTTGAGCTTCCCAATTCTTAATTATTTTTTGTTGTACTAAGTTCTCTATCCATTCCTTTTCACCATTGGGAGGAATCGGAACTTCTGCATTACGGATAAATCTAAAGAGTTTTTGCGTCAAAAAAGGCTGTCCTCCCGTCCAGTTTAACACTTCTTGCAGAATGGTTTGAGGATTACTAACTTTGTCAGCCAATCCATACAATAAGGGTTGTGCTTCATGTTTTTTAAAGCTTTCTAGTTCAATTGCTTGACCAATATTAAAGGGAGTTTTCTTGCTGTCACTCATCAATTCTGAGGGAGTAGCAACCCCAAAAAAAGCAAAGGTTAGATCCTGATACCTAGAATCTGGATTAATCATTCGTTGATTATAGCAAGAGCGAATTAGGGCAAAAAAGTCATCAATGGGGAATTTCAAACCTAAAATACTATCAACTTCATCAATAAAAATGACTCGTTTTTGAATAGACTCATCATTGTCTGAATTTACCTCAACTAATAAAATATCTTCAATAAATTGACCTAATCTTTGTACTGGAGAAATATCCAAGTGGTCATTCCACCAAGCTTTAAAATTAACTTGTTTTCGTAAGCCAAAATTCCGCAATAAATCAATCGCTAATCCCTTATACCATTGCTCAACCGTCACATTTTCGCTACCAATGCGGGTTAGATCTATGGCAGCACACTTATATCCTTCATGGTTTAGATGGTGCATCATCCGTACCATGAGACTAGATTTACCCATTTGTCGGGAATTGAGAATATAACAGAACTGACCTTGTTTTAATGCTTTGTAAAGGTTTCTATCTGCTTGTCGTACCACATAAGTTGGCGCATCCATTGGCAAACTTCCACCAACTTGATAATCAAAATTTGAGGGTTGTTCCGCAGTTTTGAGCAGGTCATTTTCAAAGATAAGTTCTGCTTGAGTCGCTTTGAGGATATCCAGGGTTTGGGAGAGTTCTTTGGTGCGTTCTTCAACTTTCTGCTCTAGAGTCCGATAGAGGCGGGAGTTTTCGATCGCAATGGCAGCCTGACTAGAGAGAACATTAAGGAGTTCAACGCGATCGCTGGTAAAAGCGTTGGTGGTGAGGTTATTTTCGAGGTAGAGAATGCCGCTAACTCGATTTTGGTGGACTAAGGGGGTACAGAGGACCGATTTGGCTTGGGTTGCGAGGATATAAGGGTCGTTGGTAAAGTCTCCTTGATGGCAAGCATTGTCTAAAATAAGGTTCTTTTTGGCGCGAGCAACATAATTGACAATGGCTGAACAAAGTAAGGGAGTTTCCGTTTTTTCTTCAGCTTCAATCGGAATGGATTGTAATAATTTTGCCTCGCTCTCATCGACGTTGCCTTCGGCTTCAATGAACCAATTTTTCTCTGTTTCTAAAATTAAGAAACCTTTTTGTGCGCCTGCATTTTCAATGGCGATTTTCATCAAGTTGGCGAGTAAGTTTTCTAAGACAATTTCTTTGGATAGGTTTTCTGAGGCTTTAATGACGGTTTCAATGTCTAAGGATTTGGTAGATTGTCGAGCGGTTGTGGTGGATGTTGTGGTTACATCGTTAGACTCGTCGGATTGCGAGGTAAACCATTGTGGATACTTTTCTTCTAAGTCTTCGACTTTGCGTTTTGCGCCCCAGATTTGATAGCATTGACGCGCTTTCCTCATATAGAGTTTGGCAAAGTTTTCTTTTCCTCTTGCCAGCCAGAATTTGGCAGCGAGTTCGTTTCCTAATGCTTCGTTTTGGACAAATTCATACTCTCTAGCTGACTCAATAGCATGGTCATATAAATCTATAGCCTCTTGCCAGTTTCCAGATACGCGAGCCATTTCTGCTGCGACAAGCAGATACTTATGTAGAAAATTATCTGGGCAGTTATCAGCCCATTCCTTCATTTCTTTTTGATTAACTTCTATCTGTTGCCAATATCGTTGTTGGTATTCAAAAGAAGCATCTTCATAATGACGGATTAAGGTCAAGGAAGAATAATAGTTAAGCTTAGCAATAAAAATATTGGAGTAAATATATTTAGAAAATGCAGCTGTCTCTTCCAGTAAGCTTATTTGAACAGGCTGGCTATATAAATAGAGTATTTGAATTTTTAGTGTTTGATAGTAGACAAATACACCTTTAAATTGTGGATTCTGGAGATAGTTCTCCACAAAATTTGATTCAGACAACTCCTCGATATCAAAACAAAATCTTCCCTCAGTTTTCCCCACTAGATTGCTAAGCACTAATCTAGCCGCCAAAAACATACAATAAGGGTATTCATTCCGAGTTTCTTGGCTAAAACGAAGACCACGTTCAGCTTCCTTCAATAATTCATGCACATTCCTCCCCTGAAAAATCAAGGAATATAGCTTGAACATTAGATTATAGCCAGCATATTGTAATTCACCAAGCTGTAAACCAGCCTCAATACCATCATTGTAGATCTTCTCAACATATTTCACATGCTCTAGCCAAATCATCGTAAAGGTTGCGTGTTTGTGAGCGACTAGTACTTTTGAGACCGAGTCTTTATACTTCTCAGCTAGCTTCATGCCAAGACCCACCAAATCATAGCCTAGACGATAGTTCTTGAGTACAGCAAAGCTACACCCTAAGTCAGCGTAAGCCATTGAAGCAGCGGAAAAATTACCGTACTGAATACAATAATTTGCCGTCTTTGCAGCGATAGTAAGATATAGGTCTGGATCAAATATATAGGCACTGTTGAAAAGACGACCTAATAATATCAGAATCGCCTGCTTATCTAACTGCTTCATCTCAAAGTGATCGTACAATTCTAATATTGAATGATTGTCTATATATCTATAAAATTCAGCTAGTTCCTTAGCGAATGCTTCTTGAAAATTATCTTCCGGCAAATCATCTCCAAGGGCTCTAAGCGCAACTCTTCCTGTATCAATGGCTTCTTCTACCTTGCCTTGCATCGTATTTTGGCTAATCCAAAGGAAATAAAATTGGACAGCATCAAGAGGAGCTTTTACTTGTTTAATAGAAAAATCAAGTAGACTTTGAGATTCTTTGAAATCTCCATTAAGATACTCAATTTCTGCCAGCTCTTGGTGGAGATCGAGGGCTAATTCATAATTTTCATGCCAAATATCGCCATGGAACTCATTCTTGGCAGTCAATAGATACTCTCTAGCTGCATTATATGCAATGGCTTCCTTTGCCTTTTTCCCCGCAAGCAAATTAAGTTCCAATACCCTAATTCTTTCCTTGTCATCTTTTATCAGATCTAACCCTCTATCCAAATGATCGACTAGCGTAAAAATTTTTTCATGTAGCTCGTTTTGATCGCAATCCTTGAGAAGTAATCGTCCAATTTGAAGATGTACGCTTTTTCGACTATCAACATCAATGGGAGTGTAAGCCGCTTGCTGGATGCGATCATGTCGGAACTGATAATCTTCAACAACTAGCGCGGAGTTAATGGGTTCTTTTGAGGTGGTTTTTAACTCTGAGATTGGTTGAACCAATCCCTGCTGTATTGCTGGTAAAAGGCTTCTAAAAGTTTCTGAAGGAGGTTTTTCACTGATGATTGACAGAGTATTGAGATCGAAACGATTACCAATGCATGCACTCAAGCGCAAAACAGCTTGTGTTTCCTCTGAAAGCAGAGTTAGCTTACCGATCATGAGGTCAACAACATTATCAGTAATTCCTAGGGTTTGAATCTGCTCAAGGTCACATTCCCAACAGCGATGATCGCGACTAAATTTTAAGAGATTGGCTTGATAAATTGTTCCCAAAATTTCATTAATAAAGAAAGGATTACCTAGAGTCTTTTGTACGACTAGCTCTGTTAACGGGGCAACCTCTGATTGATGGCGATGTAAGGTGTCAGCAAGCAGTTGTGCAACATCACTTGACTTGAGTGGCGTTAACACAATTTGACTAACACTCACCCCTTGCTTTTTCAGACGATCGACCATGAGCATGGTTGGATGATCATCATCAACCTCATTATCTCGATACGCACCGAGTAAAAGCAGGGATTCGACCTGCAGGTCTGTCACCATGAGTTCAATTAACTTCAAGGTACCAAAATCCGCCCATTGCAGATCATCCAAAAAGAGAACCAGAGGATGGGCACGGCGACAAAACACTCTGATGAAGTTCTGGAATACTTGATTGAAGCGAATCTCGGCTTGTGCAGGTTCTAGGGGCTTAACAGGATCTTGGGGGCCAATAATCTGTTCAACCTCAGGGATCACATCAATGATAACTTGGCCGTTAACACCGACTGCGTTTTCTAGCTCGCTTCTCAATCGATCTAACTGAGCCTCGCTCTCCGTCAATAGCTGACGGATGAGAGACTGAAAAGCAGACGCGATCGCAGCATAGGGAATGTTACGTTGGAACTGATCAAATTTCCCGGCGATAAAGTAGCCTTGCTGCTGAGAAAGTGGCTTGTATAGCTCTTGAATGAGCGAACTTTTTCCAATACCCGAATACCCTCCCACTAGCATTATTTCAATATTTTGGTGTGAAGAGTTTGTCTCTGTTAGTGCTGTCTGGACTTTAGGCTGGGTAACGTTCCTAAATGTTTCTAATAATTGTTCAATTTCGGCCTCTCGACCGTACAACTTCTGCGGAATTTGCAGTCGCTCTATTAAATCATGACGAGCCAAGGGAAATACTACAATGTGTCCAGAATTTTCAAGCTGAGCATGGCATTCTTCTAGGTCTGCTTTGAGTCCTAGTGCACTTTGATAACGATCTTCTGCCGCCTTAGCGGTTAACTTCATGATGATATTGGAAATTCCCTCAGGAATCGATGCATCAATGGCGTGAGGCGGTATAGGCGGGCGTGCAAGATGACAGTGGACTAATTCAAGAACATCTTGAGTATCAAACAAGAATTGACGTGTTAGGACTCTGTAGAACGTTGCCCCTAAGGAGTAGAAATCTGTTCTGTAATCCAGCGATCGGTTCATCCTTCCAGTCTGCTCTGGGGACATGTAGGCCAATGTTCCCTCCAAAACAGATGGGCTGGCTATAATGGGGTTTTCTTTCGCAAAGATGGTAGAAATACCAAAATCAATGATCTTAACTTTCTTCGTTTCGGGGTTTAAGACTATGTTAGAGGGATTGATATCTTTGTGAATAATATTTTCATTGTGAATTTCAGCTAATGCCCCAGAAACTTGAATCGCAAATTGTAAGAATTCAGGTGTTGTAACTTTCCAAGATCCTAACAAAAGATCTAGAGACTGAGCACCAAAGTCTTCTAGAACGATAGCAAGTGTACTCTCATAGGGAATTAGATCATAGGCTACAATCGCTCCCTCAACCTTGAGGGAGCTTGTAATTTCGTACTCTTGCTTATACCGCGTCAACTCGGAAGGAGTTGGGTAATCTTGTTTAAGTGCTTTAAGGATAACCGAGCGATTGTCTACTTTAGACTGAGCCCGATAAACCAATGAATTTCGACTTTCGTAAATCTTGTCGATTATTTGATAGTCGGAGATGGTTCCTAGCTTCATTGCTGTTGCAGACATAGTTACTCAAAAATCTAGTGTTTCTTCAAGCCTAAAAGTTGGGGCTGATAAACTGAGCAATGATATGCACTTGCCTTAAAACAGTTAAGCACATACTTTGCCAAGAAAATCAACCCAAATTTTGAAGGTTAACGGAGCACTCGGCTTTATCTTCTTTTCAGAGGCACAATACCATAGCACAACTTCAAAACGCAGTAAAGCTACAAGCGACTCTGTCCCAGCTCATCTTCCTAGAGTAGACCTCTTACATAACTGAACATAAGTTATGGGCGGATCGAAGCATAAATTGAGGTCAGTAGCACATAGTGAACCAAATATTGCAAGAGGTCTAGTTTAACAATTCGCGATCGGAATATAAGCAGAAGGGGGAAGATAAAAGTCGTTGTACTTCGAGGCGTTGCTTGCCCAATCATACAACTCCTTTTCAGTCACAGTCCTAGCCCCAAGTTCTGGTCGCTGTGGATGTGCTAAGTAGTTGATGTACATTATTTTAGATGTTTCTTTTCCGTAATAGGCAACCAACTTACCTTGAAACGAATTATTTATGACTCGCAAATAAAGCTTGTCCACTAACTTTCGATACTTCGGATCCGTAGTTACTAGTTGTGGTCCCTTCGTTACATTCCCGTTTCCCTCTTTCGTTTCCCCTATCTTTTCAATGTAATGAGATAAGGTAACACTCAAACTTTCTCTCTTCTTGATGTCTGTGAATCTTGGATCATCTGGTACAAATTCTTGCGCCTTTTTATTTTCACCCACCAATAGACACTGAATAACCTTGCTCCACTGATCCGCATCAAATTTCACCTGTTCCTGTTCATAGGCAGTGAAGGCATTACAACATCTAGGTTGCTCCTTCAGGGCTATCCGAAGAAACTCCTTCAGGTTCTTTTCATCACTTTCATTTTTCGTACCACTAAAAGCCAAGAAATCACACCAAGTCCAAGCGGCAATTCGAGACCATTGCTGTACTCCAACTCTAATAAAGTCTTTAACATCAGCTGGCTTTAAATCAGGGTCATTTAATAATAATGCAGGAAGCTCAGATGCTGGACCACAACCAGAAGGTTCAAAATCAGGTTCATTCTTCATCATTAGATTCTCCTTTCAAAAGTTAGGTTCACTTTGCCATAGCTTATTTTATCATAAAATCAGCCAACTTCTGCTAATCGCCTTACATTTTAGCATTATTGATCAGAAAGCTGAAATCTGACTTAATAACTGGCAAGTGAGCTTGTCTGTGACAGCCAACACAAGAAAAGCCATTTTCGTGATTCTTTGGGAAAGGCTCTAGGGCAACATTTATTAGGTTATTATATGGTTTGACCTGTGACTCAGATGGTTTCTTAGGATTTTCGAGCCACTGAACACCAATGAGCTGATAATTTTCCCAGATCGAGTCCTTTAATTTATTGTGCCAATATTCGTTAAGCTCATTAGCAAATTCCGGTATGCAAACCTGCCTGGCAATTTGCGAACTGGCTTGCGGTACAATCTCACCTTTTTTCTCAGTCATTGCATAAGGATAGTCAGCGTTCCAGAGATAAGGTTTTTGGGTTTGGGATTCATTCACAGGAACTGTTGACTCTGGATTGTGACGGTAAAGATTGTAGTCGTCTGACAGCCGCTGGTCAGGTTCGTAACAATCGACTCCTACCATAGTATAAGTATTCCCAAGTAAGTTCTGATATGGTGCGTTGTTAACATGTTCAAAGGTTGACCAAACCCACCCCAGCCTACTAGTTTTGTGTAGAATATGAAACCCAATCAAAGCAACAGGAATTTCAACTATTGTGTTCTCTATGATTTTCTTATTCTTGTCGACAACTTTTTCGACTTCCAGCCTCCGGCTAGTGGTGTAGTACTTACTCCAATCAGGCCATTGATCAGTTTCCTTTTTCTTTGGATCTAAAACCATCCATGCTGCCTTCACTTCTATAGCCCCTTCTTTGTCATTGGCTTTATCATTGGCTTTATCTTTTTTACATGGAGCTAGCGATTTATTATCCTTAGGATAATATGCATAATCTGGCTTACCCTTAGAGCTGCACATCAGCTGAAATGGATTTCCTCCTTGAGTCACATCATTGTTAAATTGCTTCTTAGTCAGAGCTAGCGCTGAATACCATTGATTCCTAAAGATTTGTTGAAACTCAACAAGATTGATGCGAACCTCACTGAGAACATAATTCCCTTCAGGATCAACAAGTACATCCTCGAAAGCTAATTTATAACTTGTTCCATCTTCCTTACCTTCCTGTCGTGAAACTCCCTCACCTTCCTGTCGTGCAAACGTAGGATCTTCATTAACTTCTGAATAATGGAGGGGCACAATAGGATTCTCATTAGTACATTGTGGAGGTATAACCTGATTAAGATCAGGCTTCTTGCCGCCCTCTAGGAATACATCTTTGGGGAAATGATAAAATTCCCAAACTCTTGGTTTCTCTAGATGTTCGCCTGCAGTCTCACAATCGACTGGGCTGTTCAAAGCAACAAATGTTTCCCAAGCAAACTCCCCGATGTTCTCCTTTCTATCATATGTAGGATTGTTTGGGATTTGGGATTGTGAAACCTCTTGAGCCGCTAAAGCACCTCCAGCTGCTAAGGTAAACAGGCATATGATCATCACACAAGCTAGCAATGTAGAAAGGACTTTGTTCCATTGTTTGAATAACATCTTAACTATTTCATTAAATAACTAACTCAAGTTGCTAGTTATGAAAATATTATTATTCCAGAATAATTTCTACCGATAAATTACTTATCTTTGATAAATCTTACTAATTTTTTCCGTATAAACACCTAATGTTTAAACCTTCGATCAACTTTAGAGTTGTAACTAGCAACTTAGGTTAATATTAGTATCTTTAGATACAGTTTGGCTCTTAGTTCTTGACAAAACCTTTGATAATATGATTTCCTCACACAAGTAACGAGCGTATCTTCTGCATCACTCATGCCCTAAAGGGCAGGGCTTTAGACCAGTGACTTATGGTAAGATTCCAGCCTGTGATGTCGGAAGGTTATGAAAGATCAAGAATTCTATGATATTATTGGTGAAAGAATTGCCAGTGAGAGCTATCAAATGTAAGAATGAATACACTAATGTATACAAATGCAGAGGGAGAAAGCAACCGTTTGAGGTATTTTCAGAACTGTAAATTCAAGGCTAAAAGGCCCTTTCAGCAATTCTGTACAAAAAAATCGCTGTAGCTTTCAGAGATTTAGCAATGGCTACAAAATTTATCACTCAGTTTGATTAAGTATAACGCATGATTGATGTATGTATAATCGGTTTTGGACACGGTGCCATTCCTTTGATTCGTGAATTAGATCTGACTGGCACCAATTTCCAGATCATTACAGGAGATGATGATAGTGTGTGGGATAGATTGGTTAAGCATGATCGATTGGACTTTAGCATGGTAAGTAGTTACCTGACGAGTTTTTACTCGTTTGACTTAGTGAAAGATTTTGAAGAAGATTTCTTTCCTACAGCTAAACAGTTTTATGAAATGCACATGCGATGGCGTAGCATTTATGCCCACAAAGTCATCAGAGATCTTGTTGTTAAGATAGAGAACTTCAAAGACTACAGCTTGCTTTATACAAAAGCAGGGCAGACGTTCCAAGCTAAGCACGTTGTAATTGCTACAGGGTTCAAACGACCGATACACGATATTTTGTGCGAATTAGACTTTAACGTTTCAAACAAGACATTTGTTATGGGTTCAATGGGAGACTCTGCCAACCTGATTATAGCTAAACTTATACCCAATAATAATAAGATTATTATTAGATCGCATGGAATTACTCCATTTGACCAAGAACTCATCATAGCGGGAGAGCCTACTGTATTCGATCAACATGAATTACACAATCTCAGATATGCTTCCCATCGAGTCCTTTACAATAATATAATGTCTTCTTGGTTTCAACATCGCGATTCTAGTCCAGTCCTACTAACAAATCAATTTCCCTTACTTAGAAGAGATTTCAGCTGGATAGATAGTGAAGTACCGATGCCTAATGGCTTACTTGGAGTCAAATATTGGCCTGTTGAACAGTATCATTACAGATTCGGCAACAATCTAGAGCAGTCTATTTCTCAGGGGTATCTGTTGAACGACATTGCTATGTATGTTCATACCGGTAAAGCCATTGTTGTTCCACCCGACACTCCTATTGACTTTGACAAAAAGACCATTACTTATGCAGGTATTGAAAGAGCATTTGAGCAATATATAAAGTTTGAAATTGAATATCCTAGACTGCCAACAATTTTGATTGATGGCACAACTCCCTATGAGTACAGTTATAGAGATTGCTTCATGGGTGTTATTCCTCAAAAATTAAGTAACGTTTATTTCGTTGGGTATACACGTCCAACAACGGGCGGTCTCGCCAATCTTACAGAAATGCAAGGCCTGTTCATTCACAAGCTTGTAACTCAACCAACATTTCATAGAAGGATACACAAGAATTTATCCAAGCGAATTGCAGCCTACAATCATTACTACTACGGAAACTCAAAGCCTCGGAAGCATGACCATTTAGTTCTTTACGGTTTCTATACGGATGATATTGCTAGGTTGATCGGGATCGAGCACAAGCCGAGTGCATGTAAATCTCTCAAGGATTTAATGTTTTATTACGTCTTTGCCAACAACGCCTTTAAATATCGTTTGACAGGAGAGTATGCTGTTGATGGTGTTCGAGAATTAATTGAGAAAGTATTCAACGATATTCTCCAGGCTATAGATTTTGCAACAATACTTAAGCTATTTACTATGAAAGACCCCGAGCAGGTTGCTAGCTGGTACCACTCATTTCCTCGGCTCGCTGCTAATGATATGAGATATAAGGAGCCTTACAGAGATTTTCTCAATACCTACATTGATGCCTATCGTCGTGTCAAAAAAACAATTGTGGATGAGGTTTTAGATGAGGAATGGGAAGTATTAGTGAGTGAGGCTTGTAAGGTAAGAGATACTATGTTCAATAACATGAATAGCCAGGTCCAAATAGATGAAGAATTTCAAGATTTAGTCACGTTAGTAGGTTCTCTGATGTACTGTGATATTAAGTTTCTATTGCATCTTAATAGTATTGATAGTGGTTTTGGCCGGTGCTCCAAGTATATAGATTTTATTCATAAGTTGTGGGAACCAAAGGAATACAGCTTACCTTTTCTCTGCGATGAGTAATTCTAAACAAGGATAGTGACTGTATCAACGGTATCCACTGTATTATTTCTTTACAAAAATTTCTTAAGATTTTATTGTGATTCTAAATTATAAAATTTACTGGGATTATCCCAGAGGATTTTCTGGAGAATTTCTTGGGATAATATTCCTTCAAGCGCCACCATATCGGCAACAACATCGGGTTTATGATCCATGTGGGGATAGTCGGAACCAAAGATGAGATTATCCGCCCCGAGTTCCTCTATCAGCTTGGGAAGATAAGTTTCTGAGGGTTCCACAGCAATAAAGCACTGGCGGCGAAAATAGTCTGATGGTTTCATCTTGACGCGATCGCCCACTTCCCACTGCAAGTCTTCGTACTCGCGATCGAGTCGCCACAACCAGTAAGGCAGCCAACCGCAACCCGATTCGAGGAATCCCACCCTGAGTTGAGGATGTCTTTCTAAGACTCCTCCTTCAATAAGTGCCAGTAATGCCATCATCTGTTCCATAGGGTGAGAACAAGCGTGGAGGGCAAAACGAGAGTGAAAGCGATCGGCTCCCGCACTGGGAACGCGGCTGTGGCTTGTCTCGTGGAGACTGACGGCGATGTCGAGTTTTTCGCACTCCGTCCAAAACGGTTCGTAAGCCGGATCGTCGAGCAATCTTCCCTTGACGGGATTGGGGCGTAAATAAACAGCTTTCCAGCCAAAATCGGCAATCCGTCGCAATTCGGGAACCATTTCTTCAGGAGCGTGCAGATTAACGACACCGACTCCTTTTAAGATTGCTGGGTTATAGCTGCAAAAGTCTCGCAGCCAATTATTGTAGGCGCGGACATACGCACCAACTTGCTGGGGTGCCATGGCATCAACACCGGTTATCCATGCGAGGTAAGTCGGATAAACAAAGGCAATATCGACTCCCATCCGGTACATTGCTTGCACTTGAGATTCCGGGTTAAATTCTTGGGCGAAAGAGAGAGGGTGCGATCGCTTAACCTGCTTAACGCCTTCCGAGATAAGCCTTTGGGAAGATTTGTTCATCACCGATACCCCTTGAATCTTTAGATCCGAAGTGGGAGCAAAATCGCGAAATGCAGGTTCGAGATAGGTTTGCCACAGAGAATGGGGTTCGTAAACATGGCAGTCTGCATCAATGATTCGATAACCGTTTAGCATAGTAAATCTTTGAAATGATTAGTGGAATGAGTTCATAAGGTGATTTCTCTGAATCAAGTTAGCAAACTTATAAATGGGGATGCTTTACCCCATCACCATTCTCAATTAAGTCTCCCAAACCTGAAAGAGGGATAGGGGGTTTGCCCGGAAATTCTACTGTTAGATTTAATTTGCCACCAGCGGCTTCTATATATCGTTGAAGCGTTGACAAAAGCATATCAGAGTTTTTTTCCAAGCGAGAAATATTCCCTTGAGGCATATCTAATTCTTGTGCGATTTTGGCTTGCGTTAATCCGGCAGCTTTTCTGATAGCTTCTAAGTTTCTATACGCTTGTATCTTTGTCTTGGCACGAGCCTTAATTTTCGCTTTTCTCTCTTCAGGTAGTGCGTCCCAAACGTCTTGTAATAATGGTCCTTTGGTCATTATTTGTTCTCCTTTATTTTACTTACTTAAAAATACCTATAGTTACCCAAACGAGTAACTATATCCGTCAGATCTATGGACAGGTATAATATGATTCCTTGAGACAGAAATGACTTTTTTATTTGAGAGTTTAATGTCAAAACTCCCTTTAGCTCTAACAGTCTTAAGCCTTACATTTCTTAGCCCTACTTGTTTTCCTGCGACAACATTTACTATATCACCTGTACTCCAATTAGGAACTTTTTGTTTCGGTTTATATCCTTTGCGTGGAAATCCAAACTTATCCATTTGGATAACTAAACGATTGCAGTTGCCTTTTGCTGAGATTAGTAAAGGTTGATTGGTTAGGACCTTTAAATTCGGGGTTTTGCCAACACAAGCCGCATCAAGCCAGTGAGTCTTAGAAAGTTTTTGAATTGTTCGATTATATTTTGTTAGTCCACCACTACCAACTTCGGTGGGCAATATTTTCTTCAATTCTTCGTACAACTTCCAACGAGTTGAGTTGACCGCTGCACTATCGACTAGAGATTTTTTTGTTTGATCTAGAATGTGAACCATTAGACTAGGTTTCTGGGAAAGAAATTCTTCAATTGCTCGGTTGCCTTTCTCTTGATTACATTCCCTACAAGCAATAGTTAAATTACTCACCCGATTGCTTCCACCTTTAGACTTGGGCAAAATATGTTCGACTTCTAAAGAAACATTATCTGCATTGCAATAGGCACATTTATGTCCCCATTTTAAGAGCAAATATTGTCGAACCTCATAACCAAACAATTCCCCTTGTTGATATTCAGTTCCAGATATTTCAGGATTTTGTAATGCCTGAGTGTCAAAGCGAACCAACTCCTGAGATAGTCCTGTGATTGGACAAACTTTACATAGTCGCTGAACCCAAGTAATTATATTATGAACTCTTGACATCAAACTAGGGGGCAACCATCCAGATGGACGTTTTCTGTTAAGAAAACGAGCTTTTCTGTACCTTGTTTTTCTCTGACGACGAGAGCGTCTAATCATTCGCCTCTTCTCTAAACGAAGTTTAATTTGTTTACCCCGATGGGTTAATTCCCCAGCCCATAAAACTAAATTATTCTTAACAAGAGCAAATCCTGTGGTTTTTGAGCCTGGATCTATTTTTAATTGAAATTTTGTTTCTTTTTTGACATCACTTACTTTCCTTTTTAAGATTATGGTAAATGGAAATAACCTAAAAACAGCCGCTCTCCCTTGATTTAAAAGCTTACGAGCTTTGGCTGGGTGAGTAGGTGTTAAAGGTGTTTTCTCTTTATCTATTACAAATACATAATTAGGTGACATATTTCAGTCCATCTTCAAATCAATGAGTAATGTTGGCATCGTTAATGATATTGAGCGGTACTTTGCTTATAGCACTGGTCTTCAACGGAAACTTTGAACCTGTTTAACTATAAACTTTTAGAGCTTGAAGCTTGCCACGCACTCCAAGGTAAGTACTTGAACACTTCCCAATATCGTAGTGTCGTAACACTAAAACTTGACTAACCAACTAAAGATAGATAACTTTAGTTAAGTTTCTGGTAAGTCCTTTAATCTTTGCAAGTGGTCGTCAAACCGTTGGTCAGCCTTTTTGATAAGCTGTTTATAAAACCTTTGACTACTTGTTCCTGATTTATCTCCTGCAACTAATAAGATAGCTTTCCTTTCTGGATCGAAGGCAAAAGCCATTCTCCATACTCCATCATCCGCATTGAATCTAAGCTCTTTCATATTACTATGCTTCGAGTTTTTAAGTGTATCAACTGCCGGACGACCAAGATGTGGTCCAAATTCTTCGAGAACTTCCAAGTCTTCTAAAAGAGCATCTTGGACGTTTTCTGAAAACATCTTGAACTCTTCTTTGAATGATGGGTGAAATTCTACTATCCAACTCATGATGTAAACCTAACATAAAAAATATATATCGTCAATGATATATTTGGTTTAGTTAGCGGCTAAAATACAATAACCTTATTCCTTTTTCCCAACCAAAATTTCGCTCACCCGTTTTGGTGACAATTAATTGTGATGGGGGTGGGTTTATTTTATGGATTGTTGATATCATAATGAAACCCAGAACCCACCCATACAGTGCGCCCCGCTTGCGGCAGGAGCAAAGCGACCTCGCCCAAATCCATTGTCGAAAATAAGAGCATCCGTTAGAATCAGAAGGTATATTAATAGTCAATGCAGACCTTACCTCAACATGGTATCCTACTCTGTTAACTTACCGTTTCAACTTCAGCAAGAAGTAGAACAATGTGCAAGAAGTCAAGGCATTCCCCTCGACCAATTTATTTTATGGGCAATAGCCGAAAAAGTTGCTGTTCTTAAGCATCAATTCCATGATCCAAGCTTTCCCCACATCACTTATCGTCAAGGAGCCAGTGGTCACCCCGTCTCAATCATTCGTGGGACAGGGATTCGAGTCCAGACGATTGCGATCGCGAACCACCAATGGGGGATGTCTCCCAACCAGCTTGCTGAGGAATATGGGTTAACTGAAACTCAAATTAACGACGCCCTAGGGTTTTACATCGCACATCAAACCGAAATTGACAGCGCGATCGCAGCTGAACAAGAGATCGAAGCAGCCAATGTCTAAACTTCGGCTTCACCTTGATGCAGACACGTCGATCAAAGCCTTACAATCAGCCCTAACCGTTCGTGGTCATGACGTTACTCGGACTCCCAATGAATGGATAGCCGAAGATGCAAGTGATGAAACTCAACTTTTGAAGGCAACGGCTCAAGGACGATGTATTTTTACATTCAACATCAAAGATTTCTCGGCTTTAGCCATGCAATACCCAGAACATCATGGCATTATTCTGGCAGCTCAAAGCAAATGGAACTTGTCCGACCTTATTAAGGCACTTGATCGTTTGCTTTTAGAGACTCAATCAGAGGATTGCTTAGGGCAAGTTCGTTGGTTGAATCAATATCGCCCTTGTCTTTAATCTCAACCCAATGTGCCCCGCTTGCGGCAAGAGCGTAGCGACCTCGTTAGCGAACTCGAAGCGACCTCGCCCTCATTATTACATCCACAGAGGAATCGGGTTCAGTTCTTCCTCCATCAAAGGTTTCTCAAGCCAACCCATTGCGACGGGAACATCATAAAGCCGTCCCGCCCCCAACCGCTTCCAGAAATGTCGTAAACCTGGCACGACGACTTTAACGACATTTAAACCGATATCGGGGCGCGTTTGGTCGAGAACGAGCATTTCCAGGCCCTTTTCTTCCACCAGTTGCTGAGAGTATTTTAGATCTTCTAAGAAATCCTCATGCCAGACGCTCCCATAGTCCGACTTACATTTAGGGGGAACGCGGAGATCTGGGACTAAGTAAGGTTGGTTTTCTAATGTTGCCGTTTTCCACCAGTGCAAATGATGAGATTCAGCCGAGATTGCATATCGAGTCGTACCGTCAGGATTCGCGCTCAAAACCGCTGGAAGCACTTGAGTTACCTCTGTTAGTGCTCTTTGTACGGCTAACTTGGGGTCGAAATGAGCGCCAAAGCCGAAAATAAGATCTTCTACCTCGCGCTCGCGCCGCCGAGAAATTGCGGCAACAGCCGGAATCTTGAGATCCCCGGTTAGATCGATGACCCAAAGTTCTCGCCCGATGGACTGGTAATAGTCAGTTATGGCTTGAAAATAAGGTTCGTCAAAACTCTCTAAATCGACTCTCGGCTTTTGCAGACGATTGTACCACCACAAGGCAACGCTATCTCGCTCCACCAATTCTAAAAAACCGTGTAAAATCGCCTCTTCCAGGGTGTTCCCCGCAGCACAGCCATTGGTATTGGCCCAACAGTCCGGATTGACTGGCTTGGGATAGCCAAAATAGCAATAGGCTGTGGGTAAATATTTAAACTCTTGCTGGGTTAAAGACCAAATTGGAGTCCACTCAATTTCTCTGTCTTCATCAAAAGGCTCCGGAACTTTCTGAAACAGATCGGCACGTTGGGCATTCCATGTCACTCGATTCTCATATTGAGCCTGAGAGAAGTGCATGCAAGCATTGGGATGAATGGCCCGATCGCCTAGCTTGTGGTAGCTACTCTCGATCCTGACTTCATCGCCTTGAAAAATACCGGAGTAGCGCTCGATCGCTTCACAAAAACCGCTCGCTTTGCCTTGAGCAGATCTTCTGCCTTTTCCAGAACTTCTCCCCCCAACATTTTTTTGCCAATTATCTAGATCGTCAAACATGCAGGCCCAATGATGCTTGGCCGTATAGATATGAGCCAGACCGTTACAATCGTAAGGCAGTTTTTCCAAAGAACGCACAACTCCCGATAGGGGACTGATATGGTTCTGATAGCGTTTTAGGGTTTCCTCGGGGGTCAGGCAACGATGTCCGCCATCGCTGGTAAATCTTTTCTGACGGCTGCCGAGGATAACGGGTAAAGGGTTATCCTGCTGAGGTTTGAGGTATCCACAGTGGGGACATTGAGGACGTTTGACGAGGACATGATTTTGAATTGCTAGAGATAAGGTGTCATAGGTGGCAATTACCCCTTCCAGTCGTTTATTTTCTCCCTGGAGAATCCATTTCAGAATCTCATTCGTTGCCATTGCCAGAGCCATTTGTTGAGTTGTCGGTAGATCGACAAGGGGTGGCGTTAAAAGAGAAACGCTATCTCTGCGTCGCTGGATGAATCCCTCCGAGGGTCGATTATTTCGCAATCGCTGTGCTAAACATTGCCAACATCCAGTTTTTTCAGGATGGAAGATAGGGCCGAGCCAAAGCACATTTCCCACGGGTTTAACTAACATCCAAGGCCGAGATTTTTCGAGATTGGCTCGATTAATTGCTGCTAATTCCGCTCGTAAATAGTCGTCCGTTAAAATAACTTCAATCTCTCCGCTATCGGCAACTTGGATATGCGATCGCCCTAAACTCTCGCTCAAATTCTGGCAGGACAAAGACCCCAAAGCTCTTAGTGCAACTCGAGTCGATTGCAATTGCTTGCGCGCATCTTGGGCATCAACCGACAAAGACTCACAAAATAGAGCGAAGTTCGGGTCTAAAACTTGCTCGTTCTCAATAATAAATCCCTTGTGCTCCAGCTCCATAAGACCATAAATAATATAAGCCTCTGGTAATTCCTGGCGGAGTTGGTCAATAATTTCTGACTCAGTGAGCTTGCCATCAAGCAAAGGGATTAACTTTTGAAACAAAGGATGGCTTAGCAATGTTGTTCCTTGTTCGGACAATAAAAAGATCCCTTCTGACTCGACTTGTTCAAAACGGAAGCTATTTTTTAATTTTGGCTTTTTAATCACGTCAATCTCAAAACCCCACTCTAGTTATTCTTTTAGGTAAGACTGTCGATATAACTCACAGCCTGCGATCGCTTTCTTCCCCGACTGTTTAATCAGCCCCAGACTGCTTAAATTGTAAACCAGGATAGAATCTAATTGTACAGGTTCAGTGGCACTCATGATTGAAGCAGATGAGGAAGAAATTAATCGATCGCCTGGTTTTCTTCGCTTAACTCTACTTCTGCAATGGTTCATAGTCCAGATCGCTCAAAATTCTCCCTTTAACGGGGTTAGGACGCCAAAAAACTGCTTTCCAGCCCCAATTTGCTAAGCAATGTAGCTCTTTGACCATCTCCTCTGGGGCATGAAGGTTAATTGCGCCGACTCCTTTTAACCTATCAGGGTCATAGCTACAGTGGAACAAAGAATTCGTCAGGCAACCTCAGATACAGCAGAATCGAATTAGTGCGATCACTATCAGTAAGGCGATCGCATCTTCAGTTCCCGTAATTCTACCCGAGGAATTCTTGGCAACGCTATCAAAATAAATTTGAGTTTGAAATGCGATCGCATCTTTGTGATTGAAGAAAGGCGATCGCCTTTTTAATGACTTCTTTTTTTGAATGAGCGATCGCTATAGGATGAATTGCCTTATTTCCTAAAGGAAAATCCTGACAATAAATATTGTATAATTTACTGGTAAAACAATTGTCTAAGGAGCAAAAGTATTATTGATGATTTACCAGAAAATATCAGTAAAAGAAATATTAAACATATTAGTAAACACTTACCAGAGTTTCAAAAGTATGATTCTGCCATCACCCTTGATGATTTAATTATACTAGGAGAAAATATAGCTCAAAACCCCGAAAATTTAAGGAGTACCGACCGTGGCAGACAGGTCTTTGAAAAAGACGTTATCATAGGTAAGCAGGCAGTTAGAGTGAGAGTTGTTCTTAATCCTCTCGGCAATCTTCGTTCAGTTCACATTAGATATTAACTCAAAAATATGAAAATTTCTTTTACACTTGATCGAGAGCAAGGAATTGATCCCAACGATCCCCTCGGTGATATTATAATTACAAATAATCAAAACATATTATCAGTAGAAGCCACCTATCTAGATTCTTGGTTTGATGTTTTAATTGATGGCTTAAAGAGCTTACAAAATAATAATAAAATAACCCTTGAAATAGTGGAAGAACCAGAAGTAATTACTTTTGAACCTCTCTTAGAAGGTTTTAAGATTACTTATGGAAAACAGACGTTATTGTTTAGCAATCTCAACGACTTTTATGAATCCCTTTTAACATCAGCCCAAGCTTTCCTATCTCAATTAGAGGAAAAATCAGAAAATTTCTCAAATCTGCCCCTTTTGAGCAATATTTATGATTTTATAGCCCAATCAACCCTTCAAAATCGGGAAAAATCCCTTAATAATGCTAATAATGCGATCGCTTATTCATAAGTATGATCGCCCTTTTTTTAATTGAAGTAAAGCGATCGCTTTCTTTGAGTTATAAAGAAGCGATCGCATTTTTGATGGCTTCTTTTTCTGATTGAGCGATCGCTGTCTCTTGGTAGGAATAAATTGCATTGAGATTAATTTTAGCTCAGCAGATCACTTTTGATCACTTTGTCCTACCTTTCCTATCTTGTCAGCAAAGGGCTGTAGGAGTTTCAATAGAATAAACCAAATAAAATTCATCAAAAGAGGATTCCCATGTTGACTCAGATTGCATCTCGGAGAAACACTATGGTTGAATTGTTCAGATTGCTGACCCAACCTCAGAAAAAAATGGAGACAAACAAGCAACTACAGCAAAGAATCAAACAACTCGAAGCAGAAATTCAAGAATTAAAACGTTTGGTCACCGTAGACAGACTGACTCAAATACCTAATCGCCATCGATTTGAGGAAGAATTGGTACAGGCTTGGAAAACAAATGCTCGGGAGCAAGCTCCTTTGTCCCTAATTTTGTGCGATGTAGATCATTTCAAACTCTACAATGATACCTACGGTCATCCAGCAGGAGATCGATGTCTACACCGCATTGCTCAAACTATAGCTAAGACTGTTCAGCGACCAGCAGATTTAGTTGCTCGTTACGGAGGAGAAGAATTTGCCGTCATTTTACCTGACACTCCCCATGACGGAGCTAGGGAAGTGGCAGAAAAGATTCGCGTAGCAGTAGAAAATCTCCAGATAGCCCATCAAATTGTTTCAGGAAGCCCATGGGTTACTTTGAGTTTAGGGGTAGCGACCATGAGTCCTAAACATAGACAGAAGTGGCAATCCCAGATTGCTCTAGCCGATCGCGCTCTTTACCAGGCGAAAAAACAAGGTCGTAATCAAGTTGTAAGTTTTTAATCTATCCTTTAAGCCAAAGAATTTTGCAAGCAATAGAGAAAACTCATGCTTAATACATACAATTACAATTATAAAGAAATATTAAACCAAGAAAAAATCCAGACCAAGTCAGAAGAGCAACTTCTATTGAGAAGTATCTCTCAAGGCGATCGCACTGCTTTCTGGCAATTATGGTTGCGCTACCAAGACTATCTTTATCATCGCTGCCGAACATGGATGGGAGGCAACTATGCAGATGCTGAAGAAGCATTCTCTCAGGCAATGCTCAAGGCATGGCATAAACTGCCAGAATATGCGGACAAAATTACCAATCCTAAAGCCTGGCTAACCCGCATGACTCACAATCTCTGCGTGGATATGCATCGCCAACGCAACAGAAGTGCTATTGGTATTGAGAGCATTGAAGAAATGGCAGTGGAAGAATTTGACCCAGTTGCCTCTAGCTTCGACTCTCCCGAGTCAGAGGTTCTCCGCTGCGAGCAGGGAAGATATATTCGCCGAGCCATTAATTCCTTGCCGCCGAGACTGCGGGAGCCTTGTATCCTGCGTTTTTACCAGGAAATGTCATACTCAGACATCGCCCGAAAACTCGCTCTTTCCCTGGATAACGTTTACAAACGCATCCAACAGGCACGCAAAATTCTGCAAAAGCAGTTGAATAAGTATTTTTCTGGGTTAGATGTCTTGGCTGTCGAAGAGGCTCAATGCCAGAAAACCAAAATCTCTAATGCTCCAGTGCCAAAAACAGAATACTCTGTCGAACCAATAAATTATGAGGTAACAGCTACATGTCTAGAAACACTGTCAAATGCTTGGTACAGCTCCCCCAGCCAACTGGGTTGGATCTAAATGCTCACCTGATTTTAGAGGAAAAACCAGCCAGACAAGAGCAGAAATTGAAAACATTAACTAAGTACGTCCAGCGGTATCCCCAAGGATGGAAGAAACGGTTGCAAATGGCTGAACTGTTATATGCCAGAGGAAGCTGGGAACGGGCCGTCGAGGAGTACTGCCGAGTCATTGAGCGGCAGCCCCACCGGATTGACATGCAGTTAAAACTGGGAAAAATCTTCCAGTTGATGGGCAAGAAAGCAAAAGCAATAGAGGTTTATGAGAGTGCTTTGCTATTAGCCCCTAATGATGCAACTCGGCATCATATCAAGGGATTGATTGAAGTCTGTCGCCATCACCATCAGAAGGCAGTCAAGGAGTTTGAGTTGGCAGCCTCTCTAGAAGAGGACAAAGCGGCTCATTGGCTTGCCTTGGGGCAGGTTCATAACAAGACAGAGAATGCTGTTGCTACGGTGGAAGCTTTTGAGAAAGTTTTGTCATTCAACCCACATGATATCATAGCCTTGATTCAGAGCCATGACGTGCTCTTAGCCGTAGGAAACTTTCCGGAAGCTTGGCAGCGACTAAATCGAGCCAGAGAGTTAGCCCCCAATGATTACCAAGTTCTCCAACGGCTGGCGGCTCATCGTTGCCGGATGAGATTAATATCTGGCGAAGAGGGGAAGCAGACTAAACAGGCGATTGAGAAGGCGTTGAAACTAGCTCCCCACTCTGCTGATGTCCATGATTTAAAGGCTTGCTATCACATTTGCCGGGGTGAGTGGGCAAAAGGTGTGGCCGTGTTAGGGCAGTTTATTGAGGGGCATCCCAATAGTCCCAGTGGTTGGTATCACTATGCCCAGTGCCTTTTTCATACCGGAGATTCCCAAGCTGCCGCTGAGGCAATTCTGAAAGCCTATAAACTCTACCCAAAAGATAGCCAAATCTATCAAGCCTTGTGCGAGATTTTGCCTGCTGCGGGTAGACTGGAGGAACTACAACCTCTAATGGAGGAGATGCTTGAGCTATTTCCCCAAAGATGGAGTATTTGGGCTACGGCGGGGCGGCGGCTGGTGGAAAGCTTTCAGGAGATAGAGCGGGGCTGTAATGTTTCGGCAAGGGCGACACAACTTCAGCCTCAGTTAGCTGATGCTTGGTTTCGTCATGGTCGTGTTTTGGCTTTAGCTCAGAGACATCAGGAGGCGGTAGAAGTCTTGAAGCAGGGATGTCAGTTATTGCCAGAAGAGGGGAATTATCTCAACTTGGTGCCTGCGGCGGTGTGGTTGGGAGAGAGTTATCGGCTGCTGGGGGATGAAGCGGCTAGTCGGCATTGGTGGCAAGAGGCTTGTGAGCGAACTAAGGAACTAAGATCCTTCAACCCAGCTACTGCTCATTACTGGCAAGGGAGAGTGTTAGTAGGGTTGGGTGATGTAAGGGGTGCGATCGCAGCTTATCGAACTGCCTTGAACCAACAGTTGCTCTACCCGGCTCGCGGGCAGGTTGAGGAGGCGCTGAAACGGTTGCAAGCTATGGTGCGTAAGGGTTATAGTTCTTGATGCAGGTTTCATGGGGGGCATCAAGTATTGTAACCCGTCTGTAGCATAAATAGAAAAGCAATCGCATCTCTTGGTAATTGAAGAAAGGCGATCACTTTTTTGATGATTTCTTTTTGTGATCTAGAAGCGATTAGCCGTCTTAAGGAACAATTTCAAAAGATAGCTTTCCTTGAAATCGATAGATATAAAAATCGCTGTCTAAAGTAAAAATCAGCCTTTGATTGAGAGCTTCTGCTGCTGCTACCAAAGAAGCATCTGCTAAATCCATTGGTTGGTCTCGATATTGTTCCATAAGGGAACGCATTCTTTGAATATCTGACGCTTCAAGCGTAGAAAACAATAAATCTTTGTTTTCTACATAACTCCATAAAGCTTTCTGTCCAAGCCATCCCACATCCCTTCCCAGTAAATACATGGCTTCGACAAAGCATGGCCATGTAGTCATAAGCGGAGGTTGTAAGATGGGTAAAACCGCAATACAGCGTTGATGATTATTGTCACTTCGACTCAGTAGAGCAATTAGAACAGAAGCATCACACAAGATCAAGATAATTCCTCTCGTTTTAAGTATTTTTCCTGCATTAACTCGGCAAATTTCTCTCCTGTATGGGTAGAAAGGTCTGGAGAAGCCTCATCAATGATCCCCACTTTTCCTTTAAGTGCTTCAGCTAGGGAGTGACAGGGGGGAATTGTTACTTCATCTGGAATTTGATCGAGTACCGTTAGCCTTACCCGTCGCCCTTTTAATTCAGAGGCATGGGAGGCAATTTCTTCCCAAGTTCCTTCATAAATTGGTTGTGTCATTAATTCTCTCTAAATTATGCTTTTATAAATATCCTTAAAATATTTTAACTATACGGAAAAAATTTTTATTTTTGATCGAGTTGGAAAGCAGTCGTCTCTTTGTAATTGAAGAAAGGCGATCGCAGCTTATCGAACTGCCTTGAGCCAGCAGTTGCTATACCCTGTTCGCGGGAAGGTTGAGGAGGCCCTGAAACGGTTGCAAGCTATGCTGTGTAAGGGTTATAGTTCTTGATACAGGTTTCATGGGAGGCATCAAGTATTGTAACCCGTCTGTAGCATAAAGAGAAAAGCAATCGCATCTCTGTGTAATTGAAGAAAGGCGATCGCAGCTTATCGAACTGCCTTGAGCCAGCAGTTGCTCTACCCGGCTCGCGGGGAGGTTGAGGAGGCTCTGAAACGTTTGATATTTCAGGAGACGGAATAGGAATTAACAAACAAATTCCAGGAGGTGGAACTCAGACTAACCCCATTTTTCAAAATGAAGTACAAGTTACTAATTCAGGTAAGCCTAACTTAGATGTAGCTAACTGTAATTAAATGAAGGCTCAATTTAAGAGTCTATATATAGAGCAGAGAGAACTGAAAGCATTGATTTCTCGTTTTTCAATTTGTTAACTTTTATTAATGGACTGGCTCTCTAGCGAAAATATATACAGATTTTGTCAGACTAATAAAAAAAGATATCAAAACTATATCAAGCCTTTTCTGAGAGCAGAGAAGGTTTTCTATTTTTTGAATCCTCATCCATTCAGTACTTATAGTAGGAAAGAAATGGCAACTCTTTAAGAACACAGATGCAATCGCATTTTTCATGACTTCTTTTTCCAGATATTGCGATCGCTGTCTCAATGAACACAGTGAAACAGCTATCAGTTAAGATGCAAAAGGTTTTTGGGCTTTGAAGTGGGTTAAATGGGAGTGAGTTGAGAGATAAAAAAGTCTCTAACTCAAAAAATTCAGAAATTGAGTATTGGTAGCGTCTTAAGAATGTAGTTTAATCCAACCAAAATATAGGAAAGGAGATTAGAAAATGACTATTGTTATGCTCATGAGTACCGATAAGGATATAGTTAACACCCAATTAAATCAACAATGGAATCCTATTACAGCAAGATATAATTGGCAAGAAGTGTCAGGTATGAACTTAAAAATAGGGGCAAATCAAACAATTGTTGTAATTGCTCATGGTAATGGTGCAGAAATAGGCAACGCTAACCCCGAAACTATAGATATAAATGCCACAACATTCCTTGCTTTAATCCAAGGTAATATGCAGGATAATGTTCATCCTCTCGCAATCTATATCTCCACTTGCGGTCCTGGAATAGCTCAGTTTGCTGCTGATGTAAGAATACAAGCTGAAAATAATGTAATTTGGACTAATACACGCATTTATGGTCACTCGGATCCTGTAGCAGGTCCTGTTCCACCCCCAAATGATATCAGATGGACAGAAATATATTCTAAATAGGCTTATTAATTCAAGAGTGATAAGCCAATAAATTTACTAGAAAAGTGATCGCACCTATTGATTTCTGAAGAAAGGCGATCGCTTTTTTCATGATTTCATTTTCTAATTAAGCGATCACTGTCTTAATCAATACACTAAAACAGCTATAAGTATAGTTAAGGATTTTTAGGCTTGAAGTGGAGTTAATGGAGTGAGTCGAGAGAAAAAAATTGGTGCTAACTCGAAAAATTCAGAAATTGGGTTTTGAGATCGTCTTAAGAGTGTAGAGACAAAGAGCAAGTTATGTAGCAGTTTTAACTTGAGTAAGGTACATCTATTAATCCGTATGTTTAAGACGTTAAATTGCCGAATTAATTTGACTTACCTCATGCCTCAAACAGGGATATCTTTATCTCATCAAACTGCACACCGCTCAAATAACAAACCTATCTAACAACAAAGGAGACTTCATGTCAACACTACTAACGATCAATGTGACAAACAATGCGGCTCAGTCCAACGGTTTTTTCTTCTTCCAACAACCTGCAATCTATACTGGCGGCGGGAAAGTATTTTCGAATAGCCTCTACCAAAGGCAGCTAGATACATATAGCTCGAGCGGTACAAAATTGACATTCCAGGTTAATCTTCAGTATTACGCTGGTGTACAAGAAGCAAATAGTAAAGAGCCACCAGTCGGGCAGAGCTCTGGCTATCAGTCGTCCAGTCGTTTGATCAGTCTTACTAACACGAAGAACCAGGAGCCTAACTCCACGACCATGACTTACGATCAAACCACGAAAGCTTTAGGATTGGAACCACCCGTATATCAAACGAAAGTCCAAGATGGCGCTTTCCGCATTATAACAGCAAAGTATGATTCACCGCCGACGTTCTTTAACGCTGGTTCAGCAGTGGAGGTTAACGGTGGCATTGTTCTTTCTAACTTTGTTAATGCGCAACCGCAAAACAACATCGACTGTCAGCCGATTCTAAAATACTATGTCTCAACCGGTAACTACACGCCGGGTACGGTTATGAACTTCACCGATTCCTCTACAAAGTCGGGTGTGTGCGACTTTACAGGCGGTTATAGAACAGCGAATGTAGAGTATACTTCTAACGGAGGTTGGAACGTACAAATGAGCTAATGACACTGGAAATTTTGACTGAAAGTTTCTAGTGGAGTGGGGTTTGGAGTCAGTAACAATTAATTATTCTGAATTCTGACTTCTGACTCCCAACAGCGTAACCTCAACTGATGACCTTTGGCAGTATATCCAGTGCTCTCGCCAAAATATTCTGTAACCATACTAGAAGGGAATAATGACATCATGCAGCAATATAATTTGTGGTTTGTAAACCCACCCGCCTCAAGCGGTGGTAGTGGTGGCCATGCGTGTGTCTACCAAGACAAAGGAAATGTAGCGTCCAACCAGGAATTCAGTTTATTGGCGTGGATGTTGACACCTTTAAATCCTGGAGTCACCGTTCGATTTATTTGGACTATAGACTATGATTTTGCTTGGTTTGACTATACGAACAAAACTCAACAGATTAAGCCCGCAGACCTCTCTAATAATAATTTGAGAATACTTTCGTATAACCAGTTTGGTTATTCTTTCAAGCCGCCGCAACAGCACGATCCTTCTGGGACTCTATATATTAACCAAGATCAAAACATACCCCCGGTGGATTCCACTTATGTGGGTATTGGAATGCACAATGCAGGGACTTTCGCTCATCCTGCTTCGCCCAATTTGAACCTTAAATTTACACCGTCGTCCGAGCTAACGTATTGGATCAGCTTTGGTCAGTACATTTTTGAAGTTAATGATCCAATCTCTGCGGCAAATATGAACAATCCCGGTAAAATATCGTTTCCTCCTGGAGTCTATTCAATGACAGCTACTTTGAGTACTAACAACACTTGGAGCATAAAGCCAGGAGAACCTGCTTTTACTTCTCAGGCAAGAACATTTGCGAGCAATTTGATCGTTTATGAGGCAGGAAAAGGGATTACGTCGCAGAATTTTTGAAAACCACTATTTGTAGCAGGGCAATTGCACCTAAATTAGTGCGATCGCTTATCCATTTGCTCAAATTGTCGACGCTTCAAGCGTGTAAAATAATAAATTTTTGTTTTCTACATAACTCCATAAAGCTTTCTGTCCAAGCCAACCCACATCCCTTCCCAGTAAATACATCGCTTCGACAAAGCATGGCCATGTTGTCATAAGCGGAGGTTGTAAGAGGGGTAAAACCGCAACACAGCGTTGATGATTATTGTCTCTTCGACTCAGTAAGGCAATGAGAGCAGAAGCATCACACAAGATCAAGATAATTCCTTTTGTTTTAAGTATTTTTCCTGCATTAACTCGGCAAATTTATCTCCTGTATGGCTAGAAAGGTCTGGAGAAGCCCCATCAATGATACCGACTTTTCCTTTAAGTGCTTCAGCTAGGGAGTAACAGGGGGGGGTTCTCACTTCATCTGGGATTTGATCGAGCACCGTTAGCCTTACCCGTCGCCCTGATAATTCAGAAGCATGGGAGGCAATTTCTTCCCAAGTTCCTTCATAAATTGGTTGTGTCATCAGAATTCTTTCTAAATTATGCTTTTAAATACCGATCGCGGCAACAGAAACTTATAGTAGTTATTATTATAACGACTAAAATAGATTAAACGCTAAAATACTGCCAGAAAGAAAAGCCCATGCAAGTTACCTTTGAGCTACCTGATGAAGTGGTTACTCAACTTCAACCCTTTGAAGATCAGCTACCGCAAATCCTAACATTAGGGTTGCGAGAATTTAAGGCGATGACTCAAGAAGGTTTTTCGGGAATGGC
>JAAUYA010071204.1_pt1 | contig 36508 bp, 34 predicted proteins | sample 7278161 | NCBI WGS metagenome assembly JAAUYA01 (sample SAMN14350120, study PRJNA611818) | marine sediment metagenome | isolation source: surface marine sediment (3m) | place: French Polynesia: Moorea | collected 2018-08
CCAACAAATATGATGGCTGGTGTTGGGTTTCACTTCGTTCCACCCAACCTACTTTTTTATCACTATCTTCTCCTTTTGAGCCAACCAAAAACCTGAGAATTAACATTATTTCAATTCCTTGATAAAATCCGCCTCAATAATTAATGGACTTTCAGCTAGCCCACGATTAATAAACCTAATTAAAAAATCAGGAGATAGTTTAGACAAACAATCACTCACTTGAAGTTCAACATAATCAGAATCCACTAACTTATAAAATCTTATCCGCTCGTTTTGCCAAAACCAAACCTCGCTTACTCCCAGGTATTTATACTTTTCTAAATCTGCAACACCGCCACTAGAGTAAACAACCTCAATTGCCAAATCAGGAAGAGATTTCTTTGTCCCAAAAGCAAAACTTACATCAGGTTCTTTTCCTGCTAAGGGTGGATTTTTTAATGTGGTTGAACGCATGGGAAAGTAAAGCAAATTGTACTTACGACAATAAGCTACTACTAAATAATTAATTACCTCAGCTATAGTTTCATGATTTGGACTGGGGGACACAATTGTAATTACTCCCTTAAAATAAGAAACCCGATAACCTGGATATTCAATTGAATCAAACTTTTCATAATCAGCCCAAGTCATACCAGCTACAATCAGAATCTGATCGTATTGTAAAACGCGATCGCTATATATCGGTAAAGCTAATTTATCAGTAAACATAAACAGTACAAAAATTTTTTGTTAATAGATAATCGCTCTTACTTGGCTTCTTCTAAATTATCAAATTTCTTAGCTAAATACTTTATAGATGATTTGATATATTCCCAAGTATAATTATTTATTATTCCCCATACATTGTTTTAGGCATGTCAGTGCTCTTCAGTAGCGGATGCAGAAGCGCGAAATATTTCTTAACAAACTAAGAAGCCCCTTTCGCTCTCACCCCCAGCCCCTCTCCATCTTTCAGGTGTATGTTTTTAAGATTTGGGCGAAGGTGAGACTGGGAAGAGGGGGTAGAGGGGGAAGATGGGGAAGATTTTTCAACGAAAGAATAGGCTTTTTACTCCCTTGTCCACTTTTCTTCCTTATCCTCCTCGTCTTGTCAACGCCTGATTATAAAAAACATACACTTGTGAGGGGGATTGGGGGATGCGCGGGGGCGGAAACGTCTTGAATATCACTCAACCAGACTTATGTGTATACGGTAGCTGAAAAGCGGCGAAGCATTCTTTAATTCCCTCCAGAATTGAGCAGGGGAGCTTGCTGGTATAATCTTTTAGAGAACCAGAGTTAGAGATTCTCGTCCAGAGAAGATGAATTTAATCCAAAATCCATCCCCCCCTGCTCCCCTTGTGAAGGGGGGAGAAATCTAAAATCGAATGACTGCTCAGACATTTCGGCTACAGGCTGCCGCCAAAAGACTCCTAGCCTGGATACCAGCCCTCGATCGCGAAATTTGGATTTTAGCAGCAGGGCAACTGCTGCTTTATATTGGTCAAGGCTTCACCCTGGTTTATGCCTCCATTTACTTCGTGAATCAACTTGGTTTTTCGACGACGCAAGTGGGACTTGCCCTCAGCAGTTCTTCCATTTCTGGAATTTTGGGGCGTTTTTGGGCTGGAAGTGCGATTGACTCTCCATATTTAGGACGTAGGGGAACCTTGCTACTAGCGGCCACTATTTCCGCTCTGGCTAGCTTCTGTCTAGCCCTAACCAACGATTTTCCCACCTTGATTGCTGGCAACTTACTGATGGGCTTGGGAATTAGCTTATATTGGCCGGCAACCTTAACTGTAATTACCGATCTGACTACCCCCGACAATCGCAGCGAAGGCTTTGCCCTGATCCGCTTAGCTGATAGTCTGGGCTTGGGCTTGGGAGCACTGCTAGCCGCACAATTCATCGCCATCTCTGGCAATTACCGGGCTCTATTCATTACCAAAGGAGTTTCTTATCTAATTTTTGTCGTAATTATCTATGGGGCGATCGCCGAAACTTATCGACCACAAGCCACTCCCCGCAGACTTCTCCAATCCTGGCTTCAAGCTCTCGGCGATCGCCTGTTAATCATTTGGCTAACGGCAAATATTTTCTTCACGACTTACGAAGCGCAGATTCACAGTATCATGCCCCTCTATCTAGCTAATTTTGTACCCAGTGGTGGCACAGGCACCGGATTTAGCGAAACCACCATTAGCTATCTCTTCTTCTGGCATGTGCTCCTCAAAATTCTGCTCCAGTTGCCTATTACTCGCTTGCTCAAACTAGCACATTACACCAATGCCCTGCTAGTCTCCCTAGTGCTGTGGGCGGGAGGGTTTGTATTGATTTGGTTTACGGGTATAGTTTCTGGCTCTGCCTTGATTCCCGCTGTTTCTGCCTTATCCTTGCTAGCTGTTGCTGAAGTTATCTATTTACCATCTGCATCTTCCTTGGTGGGAGAATTAGCCCCAGAGTATTTACGAGGAGCTTATTTTTCGCTTGAGTCTCAGTGTTGGGCAATAGGCTTCTTAATTGGCCCAGCTTTGGGCGGTTGGGCACTGGATCGTCCGGCAGAAATTGGCAAAAGTTTTTGGTTGATAGCAGCAGGTAGTGTGGGGTTAGGTTGTGCGATCGTTTTTTACTTGAGACGACAAATGAGAGCACCTAGCCCAGATGTCTCGCCTGGGGGAGAGAGGAATGTTGCCATAAAAAATCATTCTGAATTCTGCATTCTGCATTCTGCATTCTGAACTCTCTCTGACTTGTCACAAAGCTATCAAGCCTCTAAAATGGAGTTATCTAGCCGTATTCGCTGGTATTGTGCTTGCCAATATATTATGTTAACCCCTGCTTTAATTTGGTTGATTGCTGGCTCATTGCTCTGCTTAATGGAATTGTTTTTCCCCACTGCCTTAGTGGCTTTTATGATGGGGGTGAGTGCTCTTTTAGTCGCACTTGTTGCTCTAGTAATTCCCTATCCTAATATCCAGCTCATACTTTGGCTAATTAGCTCTACCTTACTAATTATTTTTACCAGAAGGTTTTTAACTCCTAAACGAAAAGTTCCCACTTTGCAAGATGGGGAGGAAGGGGAAACCTTGACCTCTATTCAACCAGGCAAAGCAGGAAGAGTAATGTTCGAGGGCATTTCTTGGCGAGCAGTGTGCGCTGATGACCAAATTGCTATTAACCCTCATGAAAGTGTTTACATAGTCAACCGGAAAGGAAATACTTTATTTGTGCTACCGACTAATATCTTAAAGAAGGATCATACCTAATTATGGAGGTTTAACAATGGACGTTATATTTTGGATTGTCGTTGCTGCTTTTGGCGGTTCAGCCTTGTTTGGTTCTGTGCAAATCGTTAAGGAGAAGAATGAATATTTAGTCGAACGCCTTGGCAAGTACAATAAAAAGCTAGAATCGGGACTTAATTTTGTTACTCCTGTTCTTGATAGAATCGTCTATAAAGAGACCATTAGAGAAAAAGTTCTGGATATTCCCCCACAATCATGTATTACCAAAGATAATGTGGCTATTACTGTTGATGCAGTAGTCTATTGGCGCATTATGGATATGGAGAAGGCGTACTATAAAGTCGAAAATCTCCAAGCAGCGATGGTGAATTTAGTTTTAACTCAGATTCGCTCAGAAATTGGTAAATTAGAACTGGACGAAACCTTTACAGCTCGCACGGAAATCAACGAAATTTTGCTGAGAGGATTAGATATTGCTACCGATCCTTGGGGAGTTAAAGTGACTAGGGTTGAATTGCGCGATATCATGCCCTCAAAAGCCGTACAAGACTCCATGGAGTTACAGATGGCAGCGGAACGCCAAAAACGGGCAGCTATTTTAACCTCAGAAGGAGAAAGAGATTCGGCAATTAACTCGGCAGAAGGTAAAGCAGAAGCTAGAATTTTGGAGGCTGAAGCGATGAAAAAAGCAGCTATTCTTGAGGCAGAGGCGGAACACCAACAACAAATCCTTAAAGCTGAAGCAACGGCTCAAGCTTTAGACATTATCCTCACCAAGTTGAGTGGTAATGCTCAAGCCTCTAAAGCTTTACAATTCCTCTTGACGCAGCAATATTTAGACATGGGAGCAACCATTGGGAGTAGTGAAAGCAGCAAGGTAATGTTTATGGATCCTCGTAGTATTGTTGCTACTTTTGAAGGCATGAGTTCTTTGATTGGTAGTAATCAAAATATTGACCAGACATTGGAAGAAGACTTGTAAAGAATGCAGAATGCAGAATTCAGAATTCAGAATTAAGTAATATGTCAGGCAAATTAACCACAATATCTGTAGGTTGGGTAGAACGAAGTGAAACCCAACACAAAATTAAACTCAAAAGTCAAAATTCACGCATTCAAAAGTAATTTTGATAATTGAAAAAGTTGGGTTTCGTTGCCTCAACCCAACCTACACAGATGCTATTTTTATCATGGGTAATCAATTAGACATGATATGAGAATGATTTTTCGCACAAAAATAACAATTCTGAATTGTCCTAACCGATAATCATGAGAATGTAAAATGAATTTTGCACAGGTACTTATTTTCTCTATTGCCTGTTATTTAAGTAAAATATAAACTAAAAAAATTTATGTACGATTTTGCCATCATTGGGGCAGGAATTGTCGGACTTGCGACGGCTCTGGCTTTGAGCCAACGCGATCGCAGCGCCCAAATAGTAGTATTAGAAAAAGAAAGCAGTTGTGCCTATCATCAAACAGGACATAATAGTGGTGTAATTCACTCGGGAATTTATTATAAACCAGGTAGTTATAAGGCTAAATTAACCCGTAAGGGAAATACTTCTTTAATAGAATTTTGTCAACAACATAACTTAGATTATGAAATCTGCGGTAAGCTAATTATTGCTTGTGAAGAAAAAGAATTACCTCTCTTAGAAAATCTCTACCAACGAGGCTTAGAAAATGGGTTAAATGTTACTAAAATTAGACCTGAAGAAGTGAAAGAAATCGAGCCTTATGTTAGTTGTTTGGCAGCAATTAAAGTACCCACAGCAGGAATTGTTGATTATAAACAAGTCGCCAATAAATATGCCGATCTAATTGTTTCTCATGGAGGGAAAATTAGCCTTAATACCAAGGTAGCCAAAATTAATACTACCAATGCAAGTAAAGTTTTGCTGACCAATCAAGGGGAGATAGAGGCGAAATATATCATTAATTGTGCAGGATTATATAGCGATCGCCTGGCCAAATTAGGAGGATTTAATCCCGAAGCGAAAATTATTCCTTTTCGGGGCGAATATTATGAATTAAAGCCCGAAAAACGCTATTTAGTTAAACATTTGATTTACCCTGTACCAAATCCAGACTTTCCCTTTCTAGGAGTCCATTTTACCAGAATGATAGATGGCAGCATTCATGCTGGGCCGAATGCCGTTTTAAGCTTCAAACGAGAAGGAAATCGTAAAACAGATTTTGACTTATCATAATTTATAGAAATTATTACCTATCCCGGTTTATGGAAATTAGCAAGTAAATATGCTGCTGAAGGAATAGAAGAAATCATACGCTCTTTTAGTAAGGCAGCTTTCGTGCGTAGTTTACAAAGATTAATCCCCGAAGTGCAAGCAGATGATTTGCTTCCCTCCGCTGCAGGGGTACGCGCTCAGGCATTAAAATCAAATGGTCAGCTAGTAGATGATTTTTTGATTGTTAAAGATGAAAATGCCATGCACATTTGTAATGCGCCCTCTCCTGCGGCTACTGCTTCTCTGGAAATTGGCAGAGCTATTGTTGAGCAAATTGCCTTAACTACTTCTTAACTACTAATGGCTAGAATAAATTGATAATTGATTATTTAATTCCAGATTTAACTAAAATGACACAAACTCGTTTATTAGTTCTCGATATCGATGGCACGATCGCCGGTCAATCTAACCAAGTAACGGCAGGAGTGCAACAAGCTATCCAAGCAGTACAAGAGCGAGGAATTCAGGTTGCTTTAGCCACTGGGAGAATGTATTGTTCTGCTTTGCGTTTCCATGAAACTATTAATTCTCAACTACCTATAGTTGCTTACAATGGAGCCTGGATTCAAAACCCCAGTGATGGTCAAATTTACTCCCATATTCCCGTACCGAAACATATTGCCTTAGAGTTATTAGCTTATTTTCAACAACCCCAATGGCAATCGCAGGTAGAGGTTCATTTTTACCTAGAAGATAGGCTTTACGTGGAAGAAATTACCGCTCAAACCGAAGATTATAGCCAACGCTCCCAAGTAGATGCGATCGCTGTAGGGGATTTAAGCAGTCTTCTCAATAGCGATCCTACCAAAGTTTTAGCCCTTAGTCAGGATGCTTCTGTGACTCAACACTTAGCTGCGAATGTACCACAAAGCTATCAAAATGAAGGTATCTATTTAACTCAATCTAGTCCTATTTATCTGGAAGCGACTCATGCCGATGTCAATAAAGGTAGCGCTGTCAAATATTTAGCCGAAAAAATAATGGGGCTTACCTCAGATCAAGTTATGGCTGTTGGTGATAATTTTAATGACTTAGCTATGCTGGAATATGTAGGTACCAGTGTCGCCATGGGTAATGCACCTCAACCAGTAAAAGATAGTGCTGAGTGGGTTGCACCTGATGTAGAAGCAGATGGGGTAGCAGCGGCGATCGAGAAATTTTTACTTTAATTGTCATTTGTCATTTGTCGCCACACTTAAGCAATCTTTACAAAACTGTTCAATAAGATTATTAGTTTGCCAGATAGTCTATAAGTAGGGCTTGCTGAATGAAATTGAAATCTTGATATATTAATAGTTTAAGCATTATTAACCATGAAAAAAGAGCAAGCATTTTTGACAAGGCTTTCAGCAATTTAAGAAGAGATAGAGGAAAAATTTCGTTTAATAGATTTTAAAACTTGCAAAACACTATATAATTCTTGATTCGAGATAAATGGAGCAAAAACTCTAGAAACATTATATTGCCGATTGCTTATTTGTGTCAGTTTCACAAACAAAATATCATCTCCATTAGTCATCATGCCAAAACTGGGTTGCTCTGGTTGTGAATTAGCCATCAAATAGGCGAGGGTTTGGGGTAATGCAGACCAAACTGAAAGTGCTGTCTTCTTTGATTCCAAAACCACTACCCAAAGCTGGTCATGAAATACTAACACATCAAGGCGTCCTTGTAAAATTTCCTCTCCGTCATTAAGGATGAGCTGTACCGATTCCTCTGCTCGAACCTTAAATGGAGGATCGTAGAAACCTGCAATTGCCAATAGGGGAGAAGCCAATAGAAGCATAACTGTTCCTTCCAGCAAATGGTTATCAGCACGTTGGTATAGATAACGCTGTCTCAATTCATTTAAGGCCGTTTTTTCAGCTTCTTGAAGATCTGGTAAATCCCTGTACCACTCTGGAAAGAATCCCTCTTCTTCAGTACGAGAGAGATTAAATCTCCGCTCTGCCTCTGTCAGAGTTGTAATTGCTTTTGTGATGGCTGTTGTCTGCATATACTTGATTAGGAATCCATTAACTGATCATAATTTTAACTTTTTGATTTAACTGATAAAATTGAAAAAGCGATCGCCTCTATCCAATACCGCTCAAGGTTTGGATTTTTAGATTTTCCCTTTCCTGATGTCAAAATGTAATATACGAAGATTACATTTTGACCCCAGTTAGGCGATCATAAAAAGGATAAATTTTCGTAGATTTCATAGCTAAATGAAATACTAACAATATGATATGCTTTGACAGTTTGATATAAACCCATGTCTATATTTTTAAATGCCATGCTTGCGGTAATTTCATACCTTATGGGATATTACACCGCATCTGCGGCACAATTATAAGTTAGGCTTTATTGACTTAGGAGAGTTTGGAGAGCACTTGTGAACCACAAGAAAATTCACTTTTAGGAGTTTTTATGAATCCAGAACTGACAGAAAAATTAATTGTTGCAATAGTTGGGGCAATAGTTGGGTGGGCAATTGCATTCATATCGAACACTTTTAACAAGCTTCAAGGCGAAAGAACTGAACTTGATAGACAGAAAGAAATTCAAAAAATCAGGGAGCAACTCTTTGATGAGCTGAAAAGTATGTATGGAGATGCACAACAGAGTCTTTCAGCTGTGAATTATTCTTTAGACATGGCAAGTAAAAGCGCCCAAAAGATTAATGCCGTTCGCGAGCAAGCCGAAAAAATAGTTGCTGACATTAAAGTCGGGACGGGTGTGAATACACAAGATATTGCTGACATTCTCAAGCCAGAACTCCTACTGAAACTTGAATCATTATTCAAAGAATCCTTTTCAATTCAAATTGAGTCAGCACTCAAAGAATCATTCATTATTCAAAAATATGAGACAAGAATAGACGAGATGAGACCTATCTCAGAAGGGCCAAATCCCTGGGTCTGGGAGAAATTTGTGACTTGGAATATTCCACTCAAAGAATCACCAAGAGCTGCTTTCCTCGGGCACATTTATGGGCATAATTGTGCACAGGTGATTATAACCATTGGCTTTATTAATCAGCAAGGCTTCGCTTTATATGTGTACAATCCAACTAAGCAAATAATCAAGCCGGTCGATCTAAACGTTAAGATACTTGCTATTAAGTAGTTTTGGTCTTCTTCAGGGGCTGTTAAGTTGTCACTGTTTATTCGTCTGTGCTCAGCGGAGGTCTCAGGAGGTACTTGTTTTTCTGGGGCTGCTGGTCTAAGCTTGTGGCTATAGCAGCATAGGCTTTGCCTAACCGGGCCATGCACCTGACGCTACAGCGTTCCCGACTTGCTGCACGATTTTGTGACTCCCTGCCTTCGCGCAGGCGATGGCCAAGCCGTTAGATTTAGAAAAATTGAGAGCGAATAGCTAATGGAAAAGTTTTCAGATATTCAGAGCTTACTAAATTCAAGGTGCAGAGCTTGAATACTCTGATAAATCTCTTGTAAATTTTCCAGAGGATGAGGATATGACTCACTTAGTGCAATCACGATTGCCTTAAGCTGGATTGAGGTACGAAACCTAGCAATCACAAACTCTTGCCTGCCTAACTACTCATGAATATATGATACTATTAAGGCATGGACTTAATTTTATGTCATCAAACTGCTGATTTTGATGCCTTGGGTGCAGCAGTAGGATTAACCAAGTTACATCCAGGGGCGAAGATAGTACTAACTGGTGGAGCGCATCCTTCGGTAAAAGATTTTTTGGCATTACATCGAGATGAGTTATCCTTAATTGAGCGGCGCAGCGTTAACCCGAAAAAAATTCGCTCTTTGATTGTGGTAGATACCCAAAATCGCGATCGCCTGGGGCAAGCTTCACCATGGTTAGATTTACCACACCTCCATTCTCTGACTATCTATGACCACCATCAGGAGGTAGAATGTGATATTCCTGCCACTACTGTCCACCTAGATACCGTCGGCGCAACCACGACGATCATCGTTGAATTACTACAACAAGAGCAAATTGAACTCAACCCCGTAGAAGCAACCGTCATGGGTTTAGGGGTTCATGTAGATACCGGCTCTCTCACTTTTGAGCAAACTACACCCCGTGATGCACGGGCTATTGCTTGGTTAATGGAACAGGGTGCGAACATTCGTACTATTTCTGAATATGTGGAGCCGAGTCTCTCTCCTCAGTTACAACAATTATTACAACAAGCTTTAAGTAATTTAAAACAAGAGCCAGTTTCTGGCTATACCATCGCCTCAGTTTTACTGCAAACCGAGCGTTTTGTACCGGGTTTGTCTAACCTCACCGAGAGAGTGATAGATTTAGTCGAAACCGATGCTCTGTTATTAGCTCACTATTACATTCTTGATAGTAGGCGAGGAGAAGATACATCTGGAGAAGCAGAAGGAAGAATAACAGTTATCGGGCGATCGCGTTTAGATTCACTAAATCTAAGGGAATTATTTACACCTTGGGGTGGTGGTGGACATAATAGCGCCGCCTCCTTGACTATGCGTACAGGCAATCCAGAAACTATCCTGGCTCAAATCGTCGAGCAACTTAAAGAGCAAATTCCTCATCCCCTCACAGCTAGGGATTTAATGTCATCTCCCGTGCGCACTGTTCGTCCCTCTATCACTATAGAACAAGCCCAGAGGATTTTATTACGCTATGGTCATTCTGGTTTATTTGTCGTCGATCAAAAAGATCAGTTAGTGGGGGTTATTTCTCGCCGAGATATCGATTTAGCCCTACATCATGGTTTCTCTCATGCACCAGTTAAAGGCTACATGACCAAAAATCTGCAAACCATTACTCCTGAAACCCCTCTACCGAAAATTGAAGATTTGATGGTCAATAATGACGTTGGCAGGCTACCGGTGTTGGAGCAAGAGCAATTGCTGGGGATTGTTACTCGTACCGATGTTTTAAGACAAATTCATCAAGATCGAGTTAGCTTTAAAACTGACGAGCAAGGGAGGAAAGTACCTTTAGTTTCTTGTCTATTACCATCTATCCGCGATCGCCTCTATCCTCCTATTTGGCAATTACTACAATACTCAGCAAACTACGCTCACGAAAAAGGTTGGCATCTCTATCTAGTGGGCGGTGCGGTGCGAGACTTACTGCTAGCAGAAGATGATGATTTTCTCAAACTGCAGGATATCGATCTGGTGGTGGATGGTTTTCATCGCGCGGCAGTAACTGGCGCCGGGGTAGAATTAGCTAAAGCCCTAAGAGAATTTTATCCTCAAGCTCGTTTGAGCGTGCATGGAGATTTCCAAACTGCTGCTCTTTTGTGGCACAAAGATCCCGAATTAGGTTCTCTCTGGATCGATATTGCCACCGCTAGAACCGAATTTTACCCTTATCCTGCCGCTAATCCTGAAGTAGAAGCCAGCTCTATCCGCCAAGATCTTTATCGCCGTGATTTCACCATCAACGCTTTAGCGGTGAGGCTTACTCCTCCTCGTGCGGGGGAATTATTAGACTTTTTTGGCGGTTTAACCGACTTGCGCTCGCATCAAGTACGAGTACTACACGCCAATAGTTTTATTGAAGATCCTACCCGAATTTATCGGGCAGTGCGTTTTGCGGTGAGATTGAATTTCACCCTAGAGTCGCAAACGGAAGAGTACATCCACTACGCGATCTCTAGTGGCATTTATCAGCGAGTATCCCACCAAAACAGCTCGATTCCAGCCCTGACTACCCGCCTGAAAACAGAATTAAAGTATATACTCGAAGCACCTTACTGGAAAAGGGCTTTAACCCTACTTTCTGAGCTAGGAGCACTGCGCTGTTTACATCCTTATTTAGAGCTTAGCAAAAATTTATGGTGGCAAATTCGTTGTGTGGATCGTTGGTTGAGATTTTATGACTCACAGCGCCATTTCTCTCATTGGTTAATTCGCCTGGAAATTTTAATTGCTGCCATACCAGAATGGGAGAGAGTGAAAGTTGCCATCAATCTGGAGTTGCCGAAAGATAGTATTAAGAGATTAAAACAGTTAGCGGCGCTCGAAATGGAGGTTAATAAAAAGTTACCCCAAAGTCAAGCTATCAGTGAAATAGTCGGTTTTTTGGGTCAGTATAAGGCGATCGCTTTAATCTTGGTAGCAGTGAGAAGTAGCAAGGAGATCAGGCATACTCTCTGGCAATATCTCATGCACTGGAGCAAACTCAAATCACCCCTAGATGGCAACGATCTGAAAAATTTGGGATATAAACCAGGCAAACAGTATAAAGAAATGTTAAACAATTTACTAGCTCTGTTTTTAGATGGAGAAATTAGGAATGAAGCAGAAGCTAAGAGTTTTTTAGCCAAACATTACCCCTTATCGTAGTTACCAATTTCAAAAAAGACTGTTATAGATTCTGCTCTCCATGTCAATCCATTAGTTGATGAGGGTTCAATTCTCACCGTAAAAGAAAAACGTAACGCCGCCAACGCAGATGTCACTGGAATAATTATTAACATTGATGATACTGCGATATCGGTGGGCGATCGCACTTTAGAGATTCATGATACCCTAAATTTAGGGTAAATTTTTTGTTAATCAAACCCCCCGCCGCTGAAGCAACCGCCTTGCGCCCTGACGTGATTGTGCTTGATGAAGACCAACTCAGAAACGAACCTCTCTGGAAGCGAGAACCGATTATCACCCTAGGCAGCACTATCAAGTTAGTTGTCGAAGTGATTAGCACTAACTGGCAAGATGACTATGCCCGAAAGGTTGAAGAATACGCACTCCTTGGCATTCGAGAATATTGGATTGTCGATTATCGCGGACTTGGAGGAACAGCCTTTATTGGTAAACCCAAACAACCTACCTTCACGATTTGTCAACTCAATGGAGACGAGTACGATCGGCAACTCTACAGGTTAGGACAAAAGATCTCTTCACCCCTATTACCTACTTTGTCACTTCGTTTAGACGATCTCCTTACTCGTTAAGTACGTCAAGATCGCTCTCGGATGAGGGATTAAGGTTAAGATAATGAAATTTTCCTTACTGGAGATTTAGATTCCCTTTTACTTCAGCGTTTTGCTCATGAAGCGATCGCTTTTCCTTCCTTTTCTAGTACATAAAGGGGGTGAAAGGCTAAAACAATCGCCTCTGAAGGAATACCTGCTGTAATAAGTTCATCAGTGATACCTCTTTCTGTACCGTCGTATTCAATAAATACTTTTTCTTGTTGGATAGTGACATAAATGAGATTACCTCGAATACGCTTTTTTCCATCCCAACCTACTTGCATTAAAGCATAACGATGATTGACGTCATCAAAAAGAGTATCTAGTCTAATATCTCCGTGAGAAGGCTTAAATTGAGCGTATTTACTGATTATTTGCTTGACTATGTCAGAATAGGTTTTGATGGGATCCATAAGCTTACTTCAGTTTTCACTATATCTACAATGATAAGGTTCAAGGGCAAATCTTGTATAACTAACTCTCCTATGGGTTCGCCAAATATATCGTTATAAGTGAAATCGGTTATAGCTAAATATAGTTTCCTCTCAGGTTCAATACGGTTCAATAATAAACGGTATAAGGTATATTGTCCGATGGCTTGTTCTAAATCGGTTATGGCTGATTTGCCTCCAAATTCTTTGATTTCAATGGCTATTTTTACTCCTTCTCTTTCTGCACCTAAAAAAGTACCTTGAGGATTGTTTTGATTGGTATTATCTGTCGCACCTAGATCCACGAAGAAAAACCGCTCTCCGTAAGTAATGACAAAGGGATCGTCTGTAATCTGCCAACCGTCTTTGATTAAGGCTTGTTTTACTAATGGATGAATGGAGTCTCTAGCTGGCATAGTGTTGGCTTCGATTCACAAAACTTCTATCACTAGAGTTTAACCTGTGGGAAACTACTCTTCACTGTTATAGTTTGACTTTTCTAGAGGTTTTCTACCTTCTAAAAAAATGTTATCTTTAATTCTAGGCAATATCGTCGGGTCAAAACAAGCCCGAGTTACTTATTTTTTCATCTTAGTTACCCATAATCTTCGTAAAATTCTCTGTCAACATCTCGACGAAGTAAAAAGGAAAAGGGGGTTATCAAAAAGGATTTGGTATGATTAATATGGTTGCCTCTTAATCCAAGTCAGACCAATGCCTATTCAACAAATAAGTACAGAGTATATTGCGATAGATCCTGGCTATTGTTTTGGTAAACCCCGCATTGTTGGAACAAGAATGCCTGTTGCTGCTATTGCTGAGATGTATTTAGAGATGGGACAATCTCTAGAAGAAATTGCCACCAAGTACGATTTGTCCTTAGCTGCGGTTCATGGGGCAATGGCATACTACTACGATCATCGGGAAGAAATTGACCGTCACAGTCTTGAAACTGAGAGAATTGTTGAAGAAATGAAGCTAACAAGTGCCCCATCAAAATTTCAGGAAAGGTGGAGAGAGATAATGGGTGAAGGATAAAATTCGCTTTCACCTGGATGAGCCAATACTGCTCGGTTAAGAAAATTTTGACAGCCCTGAACTAAAGTTCGGGCTTAAAGCTTAAGTCATCTAAAGATGACTATGCATGACTTGGCGAATTAAGTTAAACTGAGAGCTTGCACCAAGTACAATAACCCACAAGGAAATAAATTTCCACAGGGAGCAGCTCAAGTCATCTTCAGATGACTCAAAGCCATATCAGGTGAGTTCTTTAGTCCATTTCAATGGACTTGTGCTATTAGCCTTGAAATTGATTTCAAGGCGGATTTTGGAACAGGTGCTTTTATCTCAGTTAAACCTTTGAAATAGCAGTTTGGCAGAAATAAGGTGACAAAAATCAGCATATATTCTATATTTTGGCATCATTTACCGCAAAATTATCCTTTAAATCAAGACGAACAATTAGATATTTCATCCAATTCCATTCTCAAAATTGCTAGAATTTAAAAAACTAGCTAAAAATGTGGTCGGTAAAAATAAGCAAAAATCAGTATATTTGGTCAAAATTATCCTCCTCTCCCTTCTCCCTCTCTGCCCCTCTATCTTTCGTCAAAATGAAACGGCCCTACTTTAATAAGCGGGGTTAGGGGGATCAGATCTATAACAGTCTTTTTTAAAATTGGTATTACGCCATGAATGAACAACGGATTCAAGCCTACCTCACCTTAATCCAACAACTGTTAAACTGCACCAGTGAAGCCGAATGGCAACAATGCCTCACCGATAACCAGGAATTATTGGATCAAGAATTGGTGCAGGTGATGCTGGAAGTGGCGGAAGATTTGACAACGCAGGGCTATCTAGACAAGGCTAATTTTTTAATGAATCTTGCAGGGCAAATGATGGGGGTGTACGACAATAAATCTGAGGTCCAACTCAAATTCCTCTTACAAGTCTTACAGACAACTGAGCAAAGTAATAGCAATCCAGAAGTTGTCTATCCCTTGCTGCAAAATAATCTGGATAAACTAGATGAAACCTTCGCAGAGGGATTATACCAATGGGCAACTGCCACTTTACCCACCCTAGAATCAGAACAAGCCTACGGGGTAGCAGAAGTTATTTTTGAGTTCAGTACCCTGATAGTGCAGTTTCCTCTCGGTAACAGAGGAAGTAATCTAGAGATTGCCATCAAGGGTTATCAAGCCGTTGGCTCGGTTTTCACCCGTGACGCTTTCCCCTCCGAATGGGCAAATACGCAAAATAACCTGGGGAATGTTTACCAGAATAAAATCAGAGGAGAGAAGGCTGGCAATTTAGAAGAGGCGATTGCCTGTTTGCAAGAGTCCTTGAAAGTCTATACTCCTGACGCTTTCCCCTACGAGTGGGCCAGGACTCAAAATAACCTGGGGGCTGCTTACGCGAACAGAATCAAAGGAGAGAAGTCCGACAATTTAGAAGCAGCGATCGCCTGTTTGCAAGAATCCTTAAAAGTCTATACCCCTGAAACTTTCCCCTACGAATGGGCAAATACGCAAAATAACCTGGGGACTGCTTACAGAGATAGAATCAAAGCAGAGAAAGCGGACAATTTAGAAGCGGCGATCGCCTGTTTGCAAGAGTCCTTTAAAGTCTATATTCCTGACGCTTTCCCCTACGAGTGGGCAAGAACACAAATGAACCTGGGATCTGCTTACAATGACAGAATCCTAGGAGATAAGGTCGACAATTCAGAAGAGGCGATCACTTGTCTTCGGGCATCCTTAAAAGTCTATACTCCTGACGGTTTCCCTGACGACTGGGCAATGACGCAAATGAACCTGGGGAATGCTTACAGCAAGAGATTTCGAGGAGATAAGGCCGACAATTTAGAAGAGGCAATCACTTGTCTTCGGGCATCCTTAAAAGTCTATACCCCTGACGGTTTCCCTGACGACTGGGCAAGAACACAAATGAACCTGGGGAATGTTTACACATACAGAATCAGAGGGGAGAAGGCCGACAATTTAGAAAAGGCGATCACCTGTTTGCAAGAATCCTTGAAAATTCGTACCCTCGACGCTTTCCCCTACGAGTGGGCCAGGACGCAAAATAATCTGGGGAATGCTTACAATGACAGAATCCGAGGAGAGAAGGCCGACAATTTAGAAGCAGCGATTGCCTGTTTCCAAGAATCCTTGAAAGTATATACTCCTAACGCTTTCCCTGACGACTGGGAAATGACGCAAAATAATCTGGGGAATGTTTATAGGCTGAGAATCAGAGGGGAGAAGGCAAAGAATAAGCAACTTGCTATCAAGGCTTACAAAAGTGCGATTGAAGCTATAGAAATTAGCCGCAGTTGGGCAATGACTCTCCAAAGTAAACAAGAAGTCATGGAAGCTGTCATTGACGTTTACTACAACATTGTCCAGGAATACCTCAATACAGAGCAAATTCCCCGCGCCATCGAATATGTGGAACGCAGTAAAACTCGAAACCTGGTTGAACTACTGACTGGCCGAGACATAAAACCCAGAGGCGAGTTTTCCCCCGCTATTCTTAAGAAATTGGATCGACTGAGGCATGAGATCCGCACTGAACAAATATCTTTAACGAACCAAGAGCAAACCTACGATGCCCTAATAAAATTGGGTCAATCTTCTCAAACCTCTCATCCAGATCGTACCCGTCTCAAGCAGTTACAACAAGAATTAGATAAATTGATTGAGCGCGACATCTCTCTAATCGATCCTACTTTTAGTTTGACCCAAAAAGTAGAATCTATTCCATTTAGCGATATCCAATCCCTCATCGACAAACATACTGCCATTGTCGAGTGGTACATCACTAGAAATAATATTCTTACCTTTCTCGTTACTCACCACAGTCCAGAACCTCAAGTTTGGCAATCCTCTACTGAAGATTTGACAAATTTAGTCAATTGGGTGAATGAATATATCCGAACTTACTACACCAACCGACAGCAGTGGAGAAACGAACTAGAAACTCGCCTGCCAAAATTAGCGGAAATTCTGCATCTAGACGAAATTTTCTCCCTCGTACCCAAAGAATGCGGGAGCGAAGCGCTGCTGCAAGCAGATCGCCTGATTCTCGTTCCCCATAACTTCCTGCATTTATTACCCCTTCACGCTCTACCTGTTTCTACCCTCTCCCAAGTTGAGAGAAGAGCTGGAAGCGAGGACAAATACCTTCTCGATCTATTCCCCAGAGGCGTACAATATGCCCCAAGCTGTCAATTGCTAAAACTTGCCCAAAGTCAGCAACGCCGAAATTTTCAAAACCTGTTCGCTAACCAAAACCCCACAGAGGATCGGATTTATACTGACTTAGAAGTTGAAACAAACCGTTCCTACTTCCCTAATGCAGAAGTTTTGGCAAGACAAACAGCCAATGAAGCTTCTCTGAAACTCCATCCAAACCTATCTTTAGCTAACTGTGTTCACTTCTCCTGTCATGGTACATTTAATTCTGTTTCTCCCTTAGAATCCGCCTTAGTTTTAGCGGAAGACGAAGCTAATACAGAAGATAGCTATCTCACTTTAGCAGAAATTTTTGAACTTTCCCTCCAACAATGTCGCCTCGTCACCCTCTCTGCTTGCGAAACGGGTTTCACTCTACCATCCCTCAGCGATGAATATATTGGTTTACCTAATGGCTTTCTCTTTGCAGGTAGTCCCAGTGTAGTCAGTAGTTTATGGACGGTGAGTGATCTTTCTACAGCCTTTTTGATGGTTAAATTCTATGAAAACCTGCCCCAATACCCTCAAGCTGGAGAAGTGGCGATCGCCCTTAAACAAGCTCAAAAATGGCTGCGAGATTTAACTTATCGGGAATTTGAGCAAGAATTGATCAAACCTCGGTTTCAAAAAGCGATCGCTCAACTCCAACAAAAATTCTCACCAGCAGACTTCTTTGAACTAGAAGATGCCATTGAAGTAGAGCGAAAAAAATTGAATCAATTTGAACCCGACGACAAACCTTTTGCTAATCCTTTTTACTGGGCTGCTTTCGTAGCGACAGGAGTTTAAGAAATATTTTTCTAACCTTCTGAATTTGACTGGCTATCTTTACAAAATGAGTCTATACCGAGTTGGGCAATGTAAATCGAGGCAGGAGTTGCTACTGCTGCAACTAAAGGACTGCCACTGGTTGCCAAAGCTCCAATTAAGCTTCCTATTAGTCCTGGCACTAAACCATCCTTAAATTTATCATCACAAACAATTTCACAAGCTTTTTGCAAGGCTAACTGCCAGTTTTCACCTGCCCTAACCTCTTGCATATTTGCGCGACGTGACAACACGCGGGCTGCCTGCTCTAAGTTTCCTTCACAACGCTCAACCACTTCGAGATCGGCAAGTACTTTGGGATTATCTGCTAGTTGGGAGCGATACCGAGCAATTTCTTTGGAAGTAACTTTCATGAACTCACTAGTCATATAATGTAAACATTAAACCATTTTAGCGGTAGATATTGCTACCGCTAGAGGAGAATTTTACCATTAATACTCTCGCTTAGCGGCGATCAAAATGGAGGTTAATAAAAAGTTACCCTATTGTCATGCTATCAGTGAAAGAGTCAGTTTTTTAGCTCAGTATAAGGAGATCGCTTTAATGTTAGTGACAGTGAGGAGTAGCAAGGAGATCAGATATACTCTCTACCCCTTATCGTAGTTACCAATTTCAAAAAAGACTTTTGAAAAAGCTTGGGTCTGATTATTCCCAATTCTGGAGATGTCTATTATATTATGGAGAAGTCTATTGGAGAGATTTGCTCTATGGTAAAAATTGTCGCTAAGCGATCGCTTGGCATACAACCAGTTTACGATCTTGGTGTCGTTAAAGATCACAATTTTGTTTTAGCTAATGGTTTAGTTGCTTCTAATTGTTTCAATAAATCTCACTCTACAGCTTATGCTTACGTTACCTATCAAACTGCTTATTTAAAAGCTAACTATCCTGTAGAATATATGACCGCTTTACTGACAGCTAGTAGTGATAATCAGGATAAAGTAGAGAAGTATCGGGAAAGTTGTTTAAAGATGAGTATTGAGGTTAAACCTCCCGATATTAATGATTCCCAACAAGATTTTACTCCACGAGAAAAAAGTATTCTGTTTGGATTATCAGCAGTTAAAAATTTAGGACAAGCTGCCATTGACAATATTATTAAAGCACGACAGGAAGCAGGAGGAAAGTTTACTTCTTTTACCGATTTTTGCAGTATGGTTGACTTAAAAGTTGTTAACCGCAGAGCTTTAGAAACTTTAATTCATTGTGGTGCTTTTGACACAATTCATCCTAACCGCCGCCAACTTATTGAGGGTTTAGATTTAGTTATTAATTGGACGCAAAAAAGAGCGAAAGAGAAAGAAAGTGGTCAATTAAATATCTTTGATGTTAGTGGTGAGACATCCGATAGCCATGATTCTGGTTTTGAAAACGCACCAGTATTACCCAATGTCGAAGATTTTTCCGTACAGGCTAAGTTAAAATCAGAAAAGGAACATTTAGGTTTTTATGTGTCTGAACATCCCCTAAAACCCATACAAGAATCAGCCGCACTTTTGTCTCCGATTAATCTTAATCAGTTAAGTGACCAAAAATCTAAGAAAGCTGTATGTGCCATTGTTATGCTTACTAGCATTAAAAAACATATTGCTAAAACCTCAGGTAAACCCATGGCATTTATTAATATGGAAGACATTTCCGGACAAGTAGAAGGTGTAGTTTTTCCTCAAGTTTATGAAGAAATTAATGAGTTACTTCAAGAAGATGTTCCTTTAATTGTTTGGGGTAAAGTAGATAAAAGAGAAGATAAATTTCAGTTAATCGTCAATAGTTTAGAATTAATAGAAACTGTCAAAATGGTTATGATAAATCTGAAACCAGAAGATGCTCTAAGTAGTCATATTTACAACAAACTCAAGAGCATTTTACAAGAACAATCTGGAGATAAAAACAAAGCTAAAGTTCCTGTAATAGGAATTATTGACGGTAGTACTGAGCGACTTTTTGTTCGTTTTGGTAAAAATTTCTGGGTGCAAAATGATTTTAATACGGTACAAGCTCTTCAAAATGCTGGGTTTGATGCTTATACTCAATTTTTAAGACCTAGAATGGCGATTCAGTAATCCTGCTGAATGGGCAATTATCCGAATCTGAGCTGGTGAGAAAGCTTCCTCTACAATTCCTCAATCAACAATCAACAATCAATAATCAACAGTTCTCACTCAAAGTTTCTTTATTCATTGACGATTAAGTTGAAAAACTTTTAGCTTTCCTATCAACGGAGAACGACCAGTAGTTCTGTAAGTTTGAATAATTGCCCGGTTATTTGCGTAAATCTGTTTTTCTAAAGTATATTTCTTAGGTATATTTAGTTTTACTTCCTTCTCCTGTAAATTAACTTGAAATAAGAATTTTTTTGAGTCTTCAGGTAGATCGACAAAATCTAGATAAGTTGGTCTTGGTGCATAAACAGGATTGGCACGGATTAGTTAAACAACTCATGTATGTAACTAGATGAAATCGCTAGTAGGATGAGGCAGAAGAGCTCAACTGTAGTTAAAAATCAATTAAGGCGATCGCCTCATCTAACAACTCTAAACCCTCCTTAACACTCTCAATCCGAGAACATTTATCCCTCAACTCAGAAGCTCCCGGAAACCCATGGCAATACCAAGCTAAATGTTTACGGGACTGAAAAATACCTTTTTGACCTTTATACTCCCACAATCCCTGTAAATGCTCTTTGGCGCACTCTAAACGTTGTTTTAGCGTCGGTAATTGTGGCATTTCACCTGTTTTGAAAAAATAGTCAATTTCTCCTACTAGAAAAGGATAGCCCAAAGTACCCCGAGAACACATCACCCCATCGGCATTAGTAACTTCCAAACAACGAATCGCTGCTTCTACCGAAAAAATATCTCCATTGGCAATCACTGGAATAGAGAGAATATCCTTGACTTTAGCGATCGCCTCCCATCTTGCTGAACCGTGATAACCTTGAGCGCGAGTACGGCCGTGAATCGTAATCATGGCTGCACCCGCATCTTGCATCCGTTGGGCAAACTCGATAATATTGATTTCGTTCTCATCCCAACCAATACGGGTTTTTACCGTTACTGGCACATTTACCGCCCTTACTACTTCTTTAACAATCGCTTCTGCTACCTCTGGTTGTCGCAATAAACGAGAACCCCCCCCTTTTTTAGTAATCTTATTGACAGGGCATCCCATATTAATATCAATGGTTTGTGCCCCTTCAGTTACTGCTTTTTGGGCAGCCTCTGCCATAAAGTCAGGGCGACAATCAAATAGTTGAACGCTGATGGGCCGCTCATCTTGAGCAATTTCCATAATGCGGGGTAATTGTTGAAGATGGTGAATTTCGGTGGCATTGACCATCTCTGTATACATCATCGATTCTGGAGCATATCGCCTGACTAAACGACGAAATACCAAGTCTGTCACCCCAGATAACGGAGACTGAAAAACGCGGCTATTAATGGTCACAGCACCTATTTGCAGAGGAATAGAAAATTTAGTTGCTGACATCGTACCTCATCGCTCTAAGATCTGGCGGGACTTAACTGCTTGGGCGGGGTTACCGGCATAAATAGTCATCGGTTCTAGAGATTTATTGGCGACGCTGCCGAGGGTAAGCACTGTACCTTGACCAAGGATTACCCCTGGACCAATGGTAGCACGGGCGGCAACCCAAGCACCCGTTTTAATATGGATAGAAGCAATACGGAGGTCGAAAGAAGGACTGCTCCAGTCATGATTACCAGTGCAGAGGTACACTTCTTGGGAGAGACAGACATGATTTTCGATGATCACGGGAGCGAGGTTATCAATCCAAGTATTTTCTCCAATCCAGACGTGGTCACCAACAGTAAGTCTCCAAGGAAATTTAATGCGCACACCTGGTTTGATCCTGACGCTTTGACCAATGGTGGCACCAAAGCGGCGCAGAAACCAGATTTTGACACTGGAGATGGGCAGCCAGTGGCTAGCTACCAAGGGAGCGCCAAGAAAGTACCAGAGAACTTGTTTCCAGTAAGCAGCTCCAGGAGTGTAAGTACCTAGTGGTAGAGTGCGGAAATAAAACGGGAGTTGGCAACAGGCCACAAGCCTTAGTTTATAATACTTTTGACTTTTGACTTTTGACTTTTGACTTCCGCGCAGCGGGACTAGTGTATATCGATCGAGATACATATGTTTTTACTTTCGGGATCAGCTTAAAATTCATAGGAATAATACAGTGCAATTCCCTGCTCTTTGGCATAAGCTTCTACATCAGGACCAGAAGTCATGTGGGTAATCACAAGGGGAAAAACTTGAGCAAACACCGCCCTAAGAGGCTCTAATCTCCTCTTAATAAAGCGGTTAATATCTGGAATCGAAAGCTGAGATTTGCTTTCACCAATAATTTTCACAGATTCCTCACCCTGAATTGCATCCCCAAAGATATTGACTTCAAAGGTACGTCCTTGAGTATCTGTGACATAATCTCGCTTGAGACGATTTTGAACTAGTAAACCAAAATCTTCTTGCAACAAAGTAGGGAGGACTTTGTAGGCTGCGTTCTCTAGAGTATAGCCAACCGTCATGGCAAGACCACCGAGTTGTTTACGGGTATCATCCATAGCTTCAGTCAGTCGATCGACTCGCTCAGTCAGCTGGCTCAGATTGTGTTCAGTTCTAGTTTGAGCCTCAGTCAGTCGGTCAACTCGCTCAGTCAGCTGGCTCAGATTGTGTTCAGTTCTAGCTTGAGCCTCAGTCAGTCGGTCAACTCGCTCAGTCAGCTGACTCAGATTGTGTTCAGTTCTAGCTTGAACTTGGGCTAATTCTTCAACCCGCCGTTCAGTTCTAGTTTGAGCTTGGGCTAATTCTTCAACCCGCCGTTCAGTTCTGGCTTGAACTTGGGCTAATTCTTCAACCCGCTGTTCAGTTCTAGCTTGAGCTTGGGCTAATTCTTCAACCCGCTGTTCAGTTCTAGCTTGAGCTTGGACTAATTCTCCAACCCGTTGTTCGGTTCTAGCTTGAGCTTGACCTAGTTCGCGCACAATCAACTTCAGTTCACTGAAGTCACTAGTTTTCACCAGCTCTGTATAAGCATCATGAATGACTTCTGCCAGAAGCTCTGCCTGTTTAACTTCAAAGGCTTGACTGAGGCGCTGTGATAGCTGGTCTTGTGAGGGCATGATTATACAATGTTATTGGCAAGAGTAACAGTCACGGACCAGAGCTAAAATTAAGCTCTGTAAAGTTGCTTACTATTTATAGTTTACCGAATACAGGAAAGACTAAATTTCTTCTGGATTAATCTCCATCGTTCTGAGTTTCTTAGCTAGTTTCTCAGCTCGTTGGCGTTCTCGCTCAGCTTGTCGTTCAGCTTGCTCAGCTCGTTGGCGTTCTTGTTCAGCTTGTTGTTCAGCTTGCTCGGCTCGTTGGCGTTCTTGCTCAATCCGTTGGCGCTCCTGCTCTACTAACTCGCTGCCCCAGGACAACAAGTTTCCTGATTCATCCCACCACCGCAGCCAATAGCCCTCGATTTCCGCTTTTCTTCCGCACCACACACCCAAAAATAAACTCAATGCTTCTATCCAGTAGCGATCGCTCTCATCTGCAGTTTGTTGCTCATACTTACCCTCCACCAGAGAGTAAACTTCCAAAATTCCTGTTTGGGGATGGAAGATGGCGTAGGTGGGCACTTTTAAAATCTGTTCGTAAAAGTACCACTTGCCATAGGGATAGTGGGGATTGATGGAGTATTCTCCCCCCTCGGTTTCGGAGATAAACTCCATGACTATGGAGGGCAATTCTCCCTCTGCATGAGGAGTGTAGCTGCGTCGAATCTGTCCTTGGAGAATAGATCGGACTGAGGGAACATAAACCCAATCGGGGGCTTTGACCACAGTTTTATCGTCTACAGTGGCGCAAAGGCCAAAATTGGAGGCAATCAACATCGATTCGAGGATTAATCCTGCTAACTCTAGGGATTCACGCAGGGCAGCAGCCAGGAGAGGTTGGAGGTTACTTTCCACAGGTTCGTCAGGTAAGATAAAATCAGCAGGTAATTTTTCCCAGGTAATGAGGGGCAAAGAAGGTGATAGGGGAAATTGTAAGGCGGTCATGGTTCCATTCGTAGCTCGCTCAAAGGGTTGATTAATTCAATTGTATCTGTTTTCTTAATGAACCAGTGTTAGCTGCTCTATTCTCTTACTCCTGAAAATTTTTGGGATCAGGTATCTAAGGCTTGCGCCAGTGCGGCTGGTGACAATCCACAGTAGGGAACGGCTGCAATCCCTTAGGGTGCGCCAGGTTGATTCTTGGTCACCTTGGGACGATGATACTTCGATGGGGGTAAAGGTGATGCCTTGGCTGCCGAGAACCAGGAAGGCAATGGCTTTGGCGCGGGGCATGTGGTAGTCTGAGGTAATCAGGTAAATATGCTGAATGTGGGCACGTTTGAAGGTATCGACGAGGGTGGTAAAGTTAGTAACAGTGTCGGTGGCACGGCGATCGCCTCCACCTCGATCGCCGTAGATTCCGGCAGCTTGAAAGATGTCTTGGGACATACGCGGTGGGAGACCACTAGTGCCGCTGCGCGGAAGTCAAAAGTCAAAAGTCAAAAGTCAAAAGTATTATTAAATAAAGCTTTTGGCCTATTGCCAACTCCCGTTTTATTTCCGCACTCCACCACTAGAAATCCAGATAGGTAGTTGAGAATGAACTTGGGCAAACTGAGCGGTGAATTTTTCTCTGGTTTGAGAGCCTCCCAGGGTAAGGATAGCTTGAGGATAAGGTGCTTGATAAGTAGCGATCGCCAGTCGGGCAGGGATAATGCTCAAGAGTAGGAAGATGGTAAATGTCAGGTAAATAAACAAACTCTTCCTACGTTTATGAGTGTTTTGTTTCACTATCTTTAACCCAATATACCAAGATAAACAGACTAAATTTCCTCTGGATTAATATCCATCGCTCTGAGTCTCTCAGCTAATTTCTCAGCTCGTTGTTCAGCTTGCTCGGCTCGTTGTTCAGCTTGCTCGGCTCTTTGGTGTTCTTGAGCTACTAACTCGCTTCCCCAGTACAACAAATTTCCTGATTCATCCCACCAGCGCAGCCAATAGCCGTCGATTTCTGCTTTTCTTCCTCGCCACACACCCAAAAACAAGTCTAGGGCCTCTATCCAGTATCGAGCGTTCTCATCTGGAGTTTGTTGCTCGTACTTATCCTCCACCAGAGAATAAACTTCCAAAATTCCTGTTTGGGGATGGAAGATGACATAGGTGGGCACCTTTAAAATCTGTTCGTAAAAGTACCACTTGCCATAGGGATAGTGGGGATTGATGGAGTATTCTCCCCCCTCTGTTTTAGAGATAAACTCCATGACTATAGAGGGTTCTTCTCCCTCTGCATAGGGAGTGTAGCTGCGTCGAATCTCTCCTTGAGGAATAGGTTGAACTGAGGGAACGTAAACCCAATCGGGCGCTTTGACTACAGTTTGGTCGCCTACGGTGGCGCAAAGACCAAAATTGGAAGCAATCAACATTGATTCGAGGATTAAACTAGCTAGCTCTAGGGATTCGCGCAGAGCAGCAGCCAGAAGAGGTTGGAGGTTACTTTCCACAGGTTCATCAGGTAAAACGAAATCAGCAGGTAATTTTTCCCAGGTAATGGGAGGTAAAGAAGATGATGAGTGAACTTGTAAGACAGTCATAGTTATCTCTAGGCGATCGCACTTTGGGATTGATTAATTCAATTTTAGCTGTTTTTAGTTCAAGTCTTGTTGGAGGGAAACAACTAGTGTGTGGTTAGTTACCTGTTGGGTTTCAATCCTAGTCAAAGTTTGGACTTCGTGAGTTCCTGCGACGGGCGCATAAACGCCTACTAATTCTTGCCAGACAGCCTAAGGATAGCTTGAGGATGAGGTGCTTGATAAGTAGCGATCGCCAGTCGGGTAGGGATGATGCTCAAGAGTAGGAGGATAGTAAATGTCAGGTAAATGAGTAATTTTTTCCTGCGTTTAGGAGTGTTTTGTTTCACTATCCTTTACCAGATGCAGTGGCGGTGATGAAACATCGTCTCCAAACCGAAGCAGGGAAAGAGTTCTACGCCAAACGGAAATCTACGGTGGAGCCGGTATTCGGGATTATTAAAGAGATAATGGGCTTCCGCCGGTTTATGCTACGTGAGCTTGAGGCGGCAACAGGGGAATGATGCTGCACGATACCAAAATGAAGGCTGCGATCGCCAACCAGAAGAAACGAGCTTTCTTAGACTTGAACTGATAAAATAAACTTCTCATTATCCGTACCAGTCACTACAAAACAATTGTGCTACTTCCCCGGCAGCTCATCTGTAATTTTTCATTATTTACCTATTCTTGATTATCTTCAAATTTAACTCTTTCATAAATATCAGTGAAACTAATTTGTAAATTTACGGTTGGTAAAGTTAGTATAGCATCTTCTCCTTGTTCTTCAGTCAATACCCATTTCCCTTCTTGATTTTTGGTAAATTGTTCAATGGCGTATTGATACTGATTGATTAAGATATATTCTTTTAATTCTGGAATGGAGCGATAGTAAGTAAATTTAGTCCCCCGATCGTAATCCTGGGTTGATGACGATAAAACTTCAGTAATAATACTAGGATTGGTAATCGTAGTAGTTCCCTTTCCGGCATAAATTGGTTCTGCTTCAACGATCATGACATCAGGATAGGTATATTGTCTGTATTGTGGTATCCATAATCTTACATCCCCAATGAATACTCGATAATCTTTTCCTTTGAGAGCAAATTTTAAATTGGCATAAAAATTACCTGCGATTTCGTTATGATTGGTTGTTCCACCTGTCATTGCTACTATTTTTCCATTTCTATATTCATGTTTATAGTCAGCTTTTTCCTCAAAAGCGAGATATTCCTCAGGAGTATAGTATGGTTTTTCAGTCAGGTTGGAACTAGATTGTTGAATAATTGCTGTTTGCATAATTGTTATTATTTAATCTAATATGATTGATGGGTAGCAATCGCACCGTAAGTTCTCCAAGGCGATCGCGGTGGTTCGTGCTGTTGATACATATACTTTTTTTAACTTCTATTATGTCTAATTTAAGATTAAGTGCCGTCTAATCGTTATCATGGCGCGATCGCTTCTCTTGCAACTTTTCCACAAACATTTGATGGGCTTTTATGCCTACTCCTTTCTGTACCTCTGCCAAAACTTGGGCTAGTTCACCCCTTAACAGAGATGTTACTTTGAGGTTAAGTCCAGGAAAGATGCGGCTGCAGATCATTCCTGCTTCATCGGGTTCGAGGGTAAGGTACTCTCCACCTTGCAAGCTAAACCAGCTCACTTTCTCCTCGCTCACTTGCCAGACGATGTATTCTTGTACTCCGTTACGGCGATAAGCTTTCTTTTTATCATGGAGGTCGTAGGAGGCACTGCTGGAAGCAATTTCCACAATTAGTTCTGGTGCTCCTTCCACGTAATCATCTTCGCTGACACGGGACTGTCCTCCGCAGGCTTCCTCAATCCGCAAGAGGGCATCGGGTTGAGGCTCGTTGTCTAAATCTAGGCGCGTGGTAGAATTATCGGCCAATTCAACCCCAGGAGTAAGACTGCTGTAAAGCCCTAGCCACGCTACGATGTAGCCGTGAGGTCTGCCATGTTTTTCATATCTCAGTGGGGATGTCACATAAACGACTCCTTCAATTAGTTCTGCTTTTTTGAGATGGGGCATAGCTTCATAGCGCCGCTCAAATTCCTCGCGGGTGAGGCGATCGCCACTTTCTAAAGGTAATAATGGGGGAATTTTTTTAGCAAAGGTAATCATTACCCTACTTCCTCAACATTCATTGAATATATCTTACCAAAAACATTGATTTTGCAGAGCTTGCCACAGAACTGGCTCCTTGCTCCTTCTATCTTATACATCGTTGGTGATTCGCAATTACAACTCTTCTGGCTTAAGCGCTTTTCGCTATCTCCAAGAAACTATACCCAAAAGCTTGTACCTCCCCGAGGTTATTTGTCCTGGCAAGGTTCTCTTGTTCTAGATCGGGTCTAGGGTGTTGATTTTGTTAAAGGCGATCGCGGTGTTCGTGCTGTTGATACATATACTTTTGTTAATTTCTATTATGTCTAATTTAAGATTAATTGCCGCCGTCTAATCGTTATCGTGGCGCGATCGCTTCTCTTGCAATTGTTCCACAAACATTTGATGAACTTGCGTACTAACTCCTGCTTGTACCTCTGCCAAAACTTGGGCTAAATCGCCTCTTAACAAAGATGTTACTTTGAGGTTAAGTCCGGGAAAGATACGGCTGCGGATAATGCCTGCTTGATCGGGTTCCAGGGTGAGGTACTCTCCACCTTGCAAGCTAAACCAGCTCACTTTCTCGTCAGCTACTTGCCAGACAATATATTCCTGTACTCCGTTGCGGCGATAGGCTTTCTTTTTATCATGGAGATCGTAGGAAGCACTACTAGAGGCAATTTCCACAATTAACTCTGGCGCGCCTTGGACATAGTCATCCTCGCTAAGGCAAGATTGTCCGCCTAGCTTTGAATCAATTCGCAGCAAGACATCCGGTTGAGGCTCGTTATCTAGATCTAAGCGAACAGTTGTATGATCTGCTGGCTCAACACCAGGCGTTACACTACAGTAAAATCCTACCCAAGCTGCAATATAGATATGTGGCTTGCCGTGCTGATTGTACCTTAAGGGGGATGCCACGTAGACTACTCCTTCGATTAGTTCTGCTTTTTTGAGGTGGGGCATGGCCCCATACCGCCGCTCAAATTCTTCGCGGGTGAGGCGATCTCCACTTTCTAAAGGTAATAATGGGAAAATTTGTTTAGCAAAGGTAATCATTACCATACTGCCTCAAACTTATATTTACTAATTCTACTATAGACAATGTGTCCCCAAAATTTCCCTTTCTCTTATACTTCGTAGACTATTCTCGCAACGACATCCATACTATCCCTCCATATTTTGGCGATCGCACTAGTCATAATTTATTGGTAAAACATTTGATAAGAGTGAACTATAATAAATCGAATAGTATTGGTTAAGCAAAAAAATGCCTCAATGGCTAAGGAGAGATACGAATATGACTAGCAAAACAACAGATTGGAGTGACATGGCAAATGATTTTGTCAATACCTGGACCCAGACAGGAGTTAAAATGTGGCAAAGTTGGTTTGATGTTATGGAATCTGTTCCTGCTTCTAATACCATGGCTGAAGGGCAACCAGTATTAAAGGATGCTGCGCAAAGATTTCTTGATAATCGAGATTTATTAATACGTTTTTTAAAACTATCAGTAGATGCTTGGAAAGATATTTTTCCCAAAGTTAAAGCAGGGGATAACTGGCAAGATATCTTGATGAAGTATACTGAGCAAATGCGAGAGCAATTAACCGATTTTTCTTCATCACATCTTAAAAGTAGTCAAAGTATAAATGAATTGTGGCAACTCTATATGCGAGAAATGCAACAATTTAGTAAGTTATGGCTCGATCCTTTTGGTTTATCTATGGGCACCATGGGTAAAGCTATGACAGGAAAAAGTTCTGCCTTAATTGAATTAAATAACTTTTACTGGAATCTTCTTTATGAAGAAAGTTTTGGGAATTTAATGCAAAGTCCTTTACTAGGACCAAGCCGTGAATTTAACACTAAATTATTGGCAGGTTTTGAAGCCTGGAAAGATCTCTATAAAGCCAGTGTTGACTATCAATTTATCTTAGCAGATATTCAAGTGCGCTCCTTTGAAGCTTTAATGAAAGAATTAGTTTCCCTTGCAGAAGAAGGAAAACAAGTTAAAGACTGGAAAGAATTTCAAATCGTCTGGAGTCAAGTGGCAGATGACGTATTTGCTAAAGCTTTCTGTCAAGAAGATAATTTAAAAATTAGGGGGAATTTTCTTAATTGTCTCAATATTTACCGGATTAAACAACAAGAAATCATGGAATTATCTCTCAATATGATGAATATGCCTACCCGCAAGGAAATTGATGAAATTCACAAAACTATCTACGAACTTCGTAAAGAAATTAAACAATTGAAGTCAGGTGATAGGTCATAGGTGAACCACGATCGGTGATAGGTGAATCAGCAAAAACTAATAAAGGAGGTTCGATTATGCTACCGTTTTTAACTCAAATGCACTTGGCAGAGTCCACTGAAGAATATCTGGATTTCACCACGAAAATTGTCAAAGGAATCGACAATTTAAGTCGTCTTAAGGAAGAACATATCGAAGTAGGAGTCACGCCCAAAGAAGTAGTTTATCAAGAGGATAAAATAACCCTATACCGTTTTAAATCAGAAGTAGAACAACCATTCTATATCCCCGTCTTGATTGTCTATGCTTTGGTTAATCGTCCTTTTATGGTGGATTTACAAGAAGGACGATCTCTAGTGGCTAATTTACTTAAATTAGGCTTAGATGTTTACTTAATTGACTGGGGTTATCCTACTCGTGCCGATCGCTGGTTAACTTTAGATGATTATCTCAACGGTTATGTGAATAACTGTGTTGATTTCATCAGAGAAAAACATCAATTAGAGAAAATTAATTTGTTAGGCATTTGTCAAGGTGGAACATTTTCTTTATGTTATAGTTCCATTTATCCTGAGAAGATCAAAAACTTAGTTGTTATGGTTGCTCCGGTTGATTTTGAAATGGACAATTCACTACTAAATATGCGCGGTGGTTGTACTTTAGGAGCAGAAGCATTAGACATAGATTTGATGGTAGAGGCTTTAGGAAATATTCCAGGTGATTTTTTAAATCTAGAATTTTTAATGCTTAAACCTTTACAATTAGGGTATCAAAAATACCTTGATTTTCCTGACATCATGGAGAGGGAAGATAAATTACTTAATTTTATGCGCATGGAGAAATGGATTTTTGATAGTCCCGATCAAGCAGGAGAAACTTATCGTCAATTTCTCAAAGATTTCTATCAACAAAATAAACTAATCAAGGGAGAAGTCATCATCGGTGATAAACAGGTAAATTTACAAAATATTACCATGCCTGTTTTAAATCTCTATGCAAAAAAAGATCATCTAGTACCTCCAAAATCATCTTTAGCTTTAAAAGAATATATTACTACTCAAGATTACACTGAGAAAGGTTTTCCGGTGGGACATATTGGTATGTATGTGAGTGGAAGAGTACAAAAAGATTTACCCCCAACTATTGTCGAGTGGATGAGAGTCAGAGGATAACTAACTTGTAAAGTTCTCCCTGATTGATACTCTAATTGTCAGAATCTGCCGCTATAATCGGCAGATTTACTTTAAATCCCATTTACATCCTTACTGTACCCTTTTCCTGCGGAGAAACTTAAATGATTATAGAGCTTATTACTTGGCTTCCATCCAATTTTTACCAACATGAATATCTACTACTAGAGGTACGCTGAGCGGCAGAACATTTTCCATCGTTTCCTTAATTTGTATTTGTAAATCTGCCAATTCTTCTGGGGGGACTTCAAAGACTAACTCGTCATGGACTTGGAGTAATAATTTAGCTTGGTAATTCTCTAAAATTGCCCCTAATTTTACCATCGCCATCTTAATAATATCAGCACTAGAACCCTGAATGGGAGCATTAGCTGCTGCCCTTAAAAATTGGGCATCATAGTTATTTAATTTGAGCTGATTGAGATCGATATTATCAGCATTAGTTCCTTTTAATCGCCGTAAATTTTGCTCCCTAAATTCAAAATATCTTCTTCTTCCTAAAATAGTCTCAACATATCCACAGGCGATCGCTTGTTGTTTCATCTTTTGTAAATAAGCAAATACCCGAGCATATTTTTGGCGATATTTATCGATAAATTTTTGTGCTTCTTTGACAGGAACTTTAGTCTCTCTGGCAAATTTATGGGCTCCCATTCCATAAATTACCCCGAAGTTAATTGTCTTACCTAAACTTCTTTCTTCCGGAGTAATATTTTCTTTGTCGAATAATAATTGAGCGGTGACACGATGGATATCTCGACTAGTGCGATATGCTTCTAATAAAATTGGTTCTTGACTTAAATGAGCTAAAATTCTTAACTCAATTTGAGAATAGTCAGCAGAGAGAAATAACCATCCTGGTTCAGGAATAAACGCTTTACGAATTTGACGAGAAAATTCAGTCCGAATGGGGATATTTTGTAGATTAGGATTAGATGATGATAATCTTCCGGTGGTGGTAACAGTTTGATTATAATCTGTATGTATGCGCTGGGTTTGAGGATCTACTAATGCTGGCAGTGCATCAATATATGTCGATTTTAGTTTAGCTAAAGTACGATGAGTCAAAACTTGCTCAATAACTGGATGATCTCCTTGTAGCTTTTCTAAGATAGCATGATTGGTGGAATAACCTGTTTTAATTTTGCGTGATTTGCGCTTATCTAAACCTAGTTTATGAAATAATAATTCACTCAGTTGTTTGGGTGAATTTAAATTAAACTCTTCTCCCGCATCTTCGTAAGCTTGGCGTTCAATCTTAATTAACTTTTGCTCTATTGCTTGAGAAAGTTGCTGCAAGTATAGTTCATCTATTTTTACTCCCTCTGTTTCCATCTGAGCTAAAATTGGCTCTAGCTGCATTTCTAACTCAAATACTTGTCTTAATTCCGGTACTTGGTTTAATTTAGCTTGCAAGATAGGAACTAAACTAAAGGTAGCATAAGCATCCTTACCACAATATTCTGCAACTATGTTGATATCTAGATCGGCAATGGTTTTATCCTTAGGAATTCCTAAACTCTCATAGTCTTGAGCAATAAGATTAGATAAATACTGTCGCGATAAATTACTGAGTTTATGACTTTCTTCTGGACTTAGTACATAACTAGCTAACATGGGATCGAATACTACTCCTGCAAGTTTAATGCCCTGGGCGTAGAAAACTAGGCGATCGAATTTGGTATTTTGAAAAACTTTAGGATAGGCAGATTGTTCTAAGATAGGTTTTAAAACATCTATAACTCTACTAAAATCTAGTTGTCTTCCTTGGGTATGATTGAGAGGAATATAAGCCACTTGATTGACTTGTTTTCCCCAACAACAACCTAATCCTACCAATTGAGCTTTTCTAGTTTGCAAAGAAGTAGTTTCTGTATCCCAAGCAACAGGTTGTTCAGGGTTAGTTTGTCGGCTGAGAATCTGGACTAATTCCTCTAAAAGCTCGGGAGTATCGATGATTTTTGCTTCAATTTCTATGGGTTTACTAATTTGGTCAAATAAAGATAATTGTTGAGAAGCAGTTTCTTTTTTTGGCTTCTCTGGGGTCGATTTTTGTGGTTTACCTCCTAAGTGTTGCTGTAATGTATCAATTTTAGCCAGGAATTTCTTGAGTTCTAATTTCTCTAATTTAGGGATAATCTCTTCAGGGTTAAACCCAACTAATTGATAATCTTCTAACTCAACTTCTAAAGGTACATTGCTAACTAATTGTGCTAAATATTGAGAATGTTGAGCCTCATTTTTTCCTTGGCTGAGTTTTTGGTTAATTGCTCCTTTAATGTTTTGAAGGTTACTATAAATATTTTCTAAAGTTTGATATTGTTGTAGTAACTTGGCTGCCGTTTTTTCGCCAATGCCATTAATTCCAGGAATATTATCCGATTTATCTCCACATAAAGCCTTGTAATCAACTACTTGTTCAGGTTTAATTTTTAATTTACCCTCTACTGCCTCCTCATCAAATTCTTGGTAATTACCGATATTGCGATCCAGATAGAGAATACTAATTTGCTGGCGATCGTCTACTAACTGAAATAAATCGCGATCGCCGGTTACTATTTTCACTCTGATGTCGGTTTCACTGGCTTTTTTGCTTAAAGTTGCAATTAGATCGTCAGCTTCATATCCTGCTGCGGTGACAATCTTTAAATTTAGTGCCTGGAGTAATTCTTGTAAGTTTTCTAGATCCTCAATAAATTCTGGCGGTGTCTCTTCACGATTTGCTTTGTAATTGGAGTCTGCTAAGGCACGAAAACTAGGTTCAGGGCGATCGAAGGTTATAACTACTAACTGAGGATGCTGGGTTTCTATCACTTGAAACAGAGAATTGAGAAACCCAAAACAAACGCTAGTAGGAATCCCTGTTGAAGTTTGTAAGGGACCTTTTTTTGCTTTTCCAAAAGCATAATAAGCTCGAAAAGCCAATGAATGTCCATCGATAATAATTAGTAACGGAGCCAAGGCTGGCGACATAAGCTTATAATTTAGTCGTTAAATATTACAGTAAGTAAATAAATGTGAATTTATTTTAATAATAGTTGCTTTTGTGGGAAGTGGTAAGATATATTATCAATCAAGGTACAAGGAAGCAAAAAAACTTCCCCCCAAATACGAGAATTAGAGAGCGTACCTCCTATCTCTAATCTAGGCAACTAGACCCCATCATAACATCAATTTGAAGGTGGTTTTCAACTCAACTAGAATAACCTATAAGGGTTTCATCAGGAAATAATCAAAAAAGAGCAACTTTTTCGTTGTTATCCCAGAAACCGAAGTTGAATTGTCCATAATCTCTATCTGGATCAAGAAGGTAATGATGGCAAAAATAGTTTCAAAAAGGAGTTGCCAACATTATGCCCACCCTATGAAGTTAAAATTTCTTAATTTATTGAAATCTAAAATTGTTTATAAGTTTATATAGCCCGCCTTCCTAGGCGGGTAAAATTTTGCTTGTTTGCTTTTTTAAGGCTACTACTTATTAGTGATTCAGTACCTACCGGCGGAAATCGAACAGCTGTGGCGATCGCCTTCCCCATCTATCGTTAGTGTACCTCCCATTAGCTATGATTGAGCTATCAGTTCAAAGGCTAAAGAGGAGGAAAAATTTTTATGCCCATTCAAGTTTATGGAATTCCTAATTGTGGCACTTGCAAGAAAGCTTTACAATGGCTAGATGCTCACTCGATTGATTATGAATTTATCAATACCAAAGAATATCCTCCCACTCAAGAGGCGATCGCCAGTTGGGTAAATTCTTTGGGCAGTAAATCTATGCGTAACACATCCGGTTATTCCTATCGCGCTTTAGCTGAAGAAAAGAAAACTTGGAGTGATGAACAATGGATTGCCGCTTTTGCTCAAGATGCGATGTTGCTCAAGCGCCCTCTTTTCGTCAGAGATGGAGAGGCGGTTTTAGTCGGTTTTCGCGCCAATGAAGAAGTTAAAAAGCAAAAACTAATTAGCTAACGATTACTTTTATGCTCATTTAACCCCCAGAGGAATCACCGGAGCAGCAGCAATTTAGGTAGCCGCTGCTATTGGTTTAGCTTGTAGTATCGCCATAAAGTAAAAATCCCAATCCCTCGCAGTATTGACAGAAAAATAAGTTATCATGGATGGTGTTGTGTTTATTTGTAGTTCAATAGAGATCAAAATATAAATGGCCAAGAAAAGTATGATTGAGCGCGAAAAGAAGCGCGCCAAATTAGTAGCTAAATACGCACAGAAAAGGGCAGATCTGAAAGAACAGTTCCGTCAAGCAACTGAGCCTTTAGAGAAGTTAGAAATTCACCGCAAATTGCAAAAGCTACCTCGTAATAGCGCTCCTAGTCGTAAACGTAATCGTTGTTGGTTAACGGGAAGATCGAGAGGATATTATCGTGATTTTGGTTTATCCCGTCATGTAATTAGAGAATGGGCACACCAAGGTCTATTACCGGGTGTAGTAAAATCTAGCTGGTAGTTTAGATCGGGGCTTGTAATCAAGACTGAGCAGTGGTTAAGAGTTAAATTACGTAAACTACTCCACTGCAAGTGACGGATAGGAGATGCTATCGACATTAGGTTAAAACAAGGCACGAAAGAAAAACTTAGGTAAAGCCAACATCCGTCGCCAACGCCAAGGTTCTTGGTAAAGTCTATACAGCCATTCTAAATGATTATTTCTGAGCAATTTAGGGGCACGACTTTTCACTCCTGCCCATACATCAAAACTACCTCCGACCCCTATCCATAAAGCATCGGGACAAAGATAACGATGTTGAATGATCCACAATTCTTGCCGAGGTACTCCTAGTCCAACTAAAATTAACTTTGGCTGTTTTTCTTGAAGAGTTCTGTGCCACTGCTTGTGTTCTGCTTCTGAGAGATAGCCATGGTTAGTAATTAGAGATATTTCCGGAATCTTATTTTGCCAATATTTAGCTGCTTTTTGGGCCACTCCAGGAGCTCCACCATAAAAGCAAATCAAGCAATTCTGTCCTTGTTTTCCTAGTTTTTCTACTAAAGATGATGCTAGTTCAATACCTGTGCAACGTTTCTGTTTGTAGCCTCTGCGCCACAAGTAAAAAACTATCCCCGAGCCATCAGGAATAACTAGTTCTGCATTTTTAATTAGCTCAGCTAATTCTGGATGATCTTGGGACATGATCGTCATTTCTGCATTGAGGGTAACAACATGAGTTCCCAATTTTTGTTCTATGCGATTAATCAGCCAATTACTATAATCATCCATCAGGTGGACTGGCAGATTGAGAACAGAGAATTTTTTAGGGTTTTCCATACTTAGTTATTTTGATGCAATTACTTCTTTTAGCAATTTTTTATGTATCAAGGCGCTCTCTTCGAGCAATTTAATCTGACTAGATAATAGACTTGGTCCATAA
>JAAUYA010331700.1_pt1 | contig 36316 bp, 33 predicted proteins | sample 7278161 | NCBI WGS metagenome assembly JAAUYA01 (sample SAMN14350120, study PRJNA611818) | marine sediment metagenome | isolation source: surface marine sediment (3m) | place: French Polynesia: Moorea | collected 2018-08
ATCTCTGGTGCTGATACAAATATCACATCCCGGTTCCATAATCATGAATGAATTTCTCTCCAAAACTGTTCCGTTTGCGGAATATTCACATCTGTCTGTGAGCGGCAGGTAAAGGACATATCCATTCGACCATGATTGGCCCTCAACAATGTTGCCGCTCCCCAACCTTCCCAGCTGAATATGGAGGTCAGGAAGGTTGACATGGCACATGCTCCAACTATGGCGTTTGGGGTTTTGGAGCATCATGGTGCAGTCTACGTCCTTGACAGAACTGGAAAAGGCCTCAAAATCTTGGAAATATTCATACTTCATAAGGATTCTTCGGTTCTATATCAATTAATTAACTCAAGTTGGTATGACCGTATAAACACTAATATTTTGCGTATAAATACTTGTGAATTTAAGTTGCCAGCTATAAAGATATTATTATTCCAGAATAATTTCGACCAAAAAATCACTTAATCTTTACGAGAGCTAATGATTTCTTTGCGTATAAACACTGATTTTTTCCTGATAAATATTGATGTTGAAACCCTCAATCAACTTTAGAAATGACCCACTAGTGGTCTGTCAAGGTAGTTTTGAGGAACTGGTTAGGACAATTTTGGATTTTGGATTTTGGAGCATTGTCCTATCCCTCATTTCAAAATTGATAGACCACTAGGTTTGAGTTACAAGGTATTTTTGTAAATTACACCATCTTTCATAATTATCTTGAGAGTTTCAATCGGTTTCGGTGGTTCTAGATCGGCGAACCATTGATCTTGTCCACCTAATACCTTCATATCTTCTAAGGGATTACCATCAACTACTAAAATAAACGAAGAAAGTTAGAAGGATAACGATTACCTGAAAGGCTAGGATTTGGATCGTTCCATGCTCGAAAATCTCCATGTCCTGATGTTTGACTAATAAAAGCTCCAGCAGGATAAATACGAGGTCCATAAATCTTACCCTGATCGATCACTCGTTTTAAGCCAAAGGTTGGTCCACCGACATCACGACAAGAGGTAAAACCATCCAGAAGTGCATAACGAGCATGAAGAGTGGCATTGACATGAAGATCTCCTGCGGTAAAGTTTTCTTCAAGATTGGCAAAATCCCCTGAGATAGCAAGGTGAGTATGACAATCAATCATCCCCGGCATTAGGATCATCCCGTTTCCCTCTATTTTCAGTTGCTCCGTTGGCAGAAATTGCCTCATATCATGTCGGGATAATTGCCCATAATAAAATCGACCTGAAAACGAGAATAGGGAATAGTTTATATTATGGTTGTTCAACCCGACATGATATCAGCAGAGATTTGAGAGATTTTGTTATGCTCGACTAGCACATTCATTCCTGTTTGTAAGCCATTAGTTTTGCCATCAAAAATATTGACATTTTTGAATAGTACTTTGTTATCAGGGCTAGGTGAACTACCACACACTAAAACTGCGTTTATAGTGTGGGCTTCCTATCCAACAGATTGCGTTATAGTGGATTTCTTTCGTCCTCCTCTACTCGGTCTTACATCTGGGCAATAGGCTTTATCCCCAGTTCCTGAGGAAATAATTCGCATACCTTCATCTCTGATATTGATGGAGGCGTTTATATCTCTATCGTGCTTTGTACCGCAACTATCACAAGTCCATGTACGAAGCTCCAAAGGCAAACTATCCACTACATTGAGACAGTTAGAGCAAGTTTTACTACTAGGGAAAAATCTATCAACTTCTAAATATACTTTCCCTTCTTCTTCTGCTTTGTATTTGAGCATTGTCATAAAACTCCCCCAACCTACTTGGCATCCCCCCCAGCCCCCCTTACTAAGGGGGGTGCCGAAGGCGGGGGGATGGTTTTTCACCATTCCTTTGATGTTTAGATTCTCAACTACAATAACTTGGTTTTCGTTTACTATCTTGCGTGATAGTTTGTGCTGAAAATCTTCTCTACACCTTGATATCCGATTATGTACCTTAGCTACTTTGAGTCTTGCTTTATCTCTATTCTTACTCCCTTTTTGTTTGCGTGATAAGGCTTGTTGTTTGATAGTTAGATTCTTTTGATGTTTATCCAACCATCTAGGATGAGCATATTTAGAACCATCGCTAGTAATACAAAAATCAGTCAATCCCATATCTAAACCAATCACTTTACCTTCTGTTGATACCGATGGTAATTCCCCTTCTACTTCCAATAAAACTGAAGCATAGTATTGATTAGCTTTATTTTTAGATATTGTGACAGTTTTGATTTTTCCTTCAATAGGACGGTGTATTTTGGCATATATCTCCCCCAGCTTAGGAAACTTGATTGTATCCTGCATGATTTTGACGTTCTGAGGATAACTAATCGATTGTTTCTGATGCTTGGCCTTGAATCTAGGGAACTTTGCCCGTTTCTCAAAGAAATTGATAAAGGCACGACTAAGGTTTAGACATACAACTTGTAAACATTGAGAATAAGTTTCACTCAACCATTGATATTCTTTTTTTAGTGACGGTAATTGCTTCTGCAAGTCATAACGTGATAATCCTTTGCCAGTGTTTTTGTATGTTTCATTAGTCATAGCCAGGAATCGATTCCATAGCCAACGAGTACAGCCAAACGCCTTTGAGAGCTGTTCTTTCTGCTGTTGTGTTGGATACAATCTAACCTTTACTATTTTTAGCATTATCGTAAACTTTAGTACACGATAAAATGATAACACAAAAAGAAGCAAATAGGCTACTCCGCAAAGCGGTACCTTCGGTGAGTGCCTTTTGTTTATTTGGTCGAAATTCATCCCACCGCTAAAATAATTAGATTTTTGAGTTTTTAGCGGGGGACTTCTTTCGACATTAAGTTAAAGTTGTACCAGAACCTGGTCCCATCCCAGGAACTGCCATTAAACCTGTAATCCATTCACTCATAATTTGCTCCTTGAAAAACTCACAAAAGAAAAGTAGTAAAATTAGGGGCGATCGCCAAAATTCAGTGCTAAAATTAGATGAGTAAAATTTACTTTGCTACTAACCGCAACTTGATTTCCTCCTTAATGTTGTCTTTGTTTGCTTTTTTTTTCCTCGTCGCTCCCCACTATTTATCTGCTCAACAAACTAGACAACCGGTACTAGTTCGTCCACTGCCGGGAGCATTAAATAAAATTCCCGTCTTCAATAGTAATAGTCCAGAATTAGTCTTAGGAGAAGGGATTTTACTTTCCACCTTTCCAGGGATTAATAAAGTTAACCCACAAGCTCATTTAAATTTTGCTTTTCATGGTAGATTCGATCTATTTGCTCATCATGTCGCCAAACCACCTAGAGAAAATGATTTACGTACCTTATATCTAGGGATAATTGTGCATAATCCCGCTCAAAAAAGCGTCACTTTAGATATTCTACAAGCAGCCAGTTATTTAAGCCAACCAGATGCACCTTTTATTGAATTACCAGCGCTCGAAGAAGGTAATAATATCTATTCTGGTCCTGGGAGTAGGGTAATGGGTGAGATTTTACAAGGAAAACGTCAGCAAATCTTCCCTCCTCAGCTCACAATTCCGGCCGGAGAAAGTAGAATGTTAGTTAATCTCCCCATTCCTGTCAAAGAACTTACTCCTCCTCTCAATGGTCGTTCTACTTACATGAGATTATCTAGCGATGGGCCGGTATATCTGGCCAGTTTAGCTATGTATGCAGAAAACGATCAGTCTCCACCAAGTTTATCAGCATGGGAAAAATTATTAGTTCAGGGCCAACTATCTACACCCCGTGATTTAGCGCCCACTCCTCCTAATGCGACTGGGAAAATAATTTATGGTAGGGTGGCAGGAGTATCTCAAGGTAATTTGTGGAAAACCGATTTAGTTGATTCCGATCGGAGTAAGATTTTCACTATTCCTGATGCTGGGGAATCATTTTCATACGGTTTAAGTACTTTAGTCGGTGGTACGTTGGGGACCAATCAAGTTCAAACTGCACCCATGTTGGTACGCTATCCAGACACAGCTTATAGTGCTCATGGTAATTATGGAGTACAGTATAGTTTAACCTTGCCCTTATATAACCCAAAAAAAGAAATTAAAATTGTTAGTCTAGCGATCGCAACACCCATAAAACAAGATACTCCGGGCCTTAAATTTTTAGATAATCCAGGAGCAAGAGTTTTTTTTCGAGGAATGGTACAAGTTAAATATAATGATAATCGAGGAATACCCCGTTTGAAATATGTTCATTTAGTCCAAAAACAAGGAGAAAGAGGAGAAGATTTGCTAAAATTAAATCTGCCTCCTCAGGGTAAGAGATTAGTATCTGTTGACTTTCTTTATCCTCCTGATGCTACTCCCCCACAAATTTTAACTATTAGAACTGAGTGACATCCTCTTGTATTTATTCAATCTCCAATCTAAAATCATTTGGTCAGGAGATATTTCCCAAAATCTTGAGATGATGATAGTGTTAAGATATTCTCAATGCTAGTGATCGAAAAATATGGATATTAGTGCTGCTTTACCCACTTTTGCTGTCACCCTCAGAGAAGGTTTTGAAGCCGCCCTAGTAGTAGGGATAGTCTTCGCTTGTCTGCAAAAAGCCCAACAAACTCAGTTAAACCGTTGGGTATATTTGGGCATCGGCGGTGGAGTTTTGGCTAGCGTAATGGTGGGATGGTTACTCTGGAATTTTGTGCAAGAGGTAGAATTGAGCCAGAGTTATTATGCGCCAGTGCTAGAAGAAATTTTAGATGGTACCTTTGGTTTATTAGCTATCATCATGCTCAGTTGGATGTTACTTTGGATGAATCAACAAGCCAAGTATCTTAAAGCAGAAGTAGAAGGAGCAATTACTAATGCTTTAGCGACAAATAGTAATGCCAGCAAAGGGATATTTTTGTTAGTATTTATTGCGGTGTTAAGAGAAGGTTTTGAAACTGTTTTATTCATCATAGCTAAGTTTCAGCAACAAATTTTCCTGCCTACAGTTGGGGCGATCGCCGGTTTAACTCTTGCCAGTGCCATGGGTTTAGTTTTATTTTATTGGGGAGTTAATATTAATGTACGTCTCTTTTTTCAAATCATGGGAGTACTATTACTATTAATCGTCGGGGGCTTAGTGATGAGCAGCTTACAACATTTTGATGCAGCCGTAACTGTTCTTGCTAAACTTAACTCCGACTATAGTAATTGGTGTCTCTTCTCCACAGATACGTGTCTTTTAGGGCCTCAGGTTTGGGATGGTTCAACGGTAATGAGCGATCGCCAATTTCCAGGAATTTTACTGAAAACTTTATTCGGTTATCGGGAAAAAATTTATCTAGTTCAAGCTGTAGCTTACTTTCTCTTTTTAACTGTTATTGGCGGTAAATATCTAGGAGTTTTTCAGCGCAAACCATCTCTTACTAACGATCGACAAACAACAGCTAATAATTAGTAGAATCAAGAATTTTTTAATTTTGAATTCTTAACTCTGCATTTCCCTAGACTTTACTATTAGTATATTAGTATATAACTACTACAATAAATTGAGGCGATCCCTTCGGGCTCCGCGCTTACTTCGTCCCTGCTAGGCTGCGCCGCCTGAAGGGAGCGCAGTTCGCGGCGTGCTTATTCTTGAATTAGGGAAATGGGTAATTTGTACTTGGGAATAAAAAGTTGTCTATTTACTGAAAATAATCTGATTGTACAGTCAAAATGAGAGCGTACAAAGTCCAGCCCAAATTACCCAGACGTCACTTAAAATCAGGTGAGTGTCTTTTCCAAGAAGGAGATCCCGGAGATTTTGCTTATATTATTGACCAAGGTGAAATTGAAATCTCTACTTTCATTGACGGTGAATATACTGTTCTTAACACCTTATCAGCGGGTAGTATGTTTGGTGAATTAGCGATCGTAGATGGAAGTGCTAGGTCGGCCTCTGCTTATGCTAAAACTGATACAGTGCTAACCATCGTCACCGCAGAGCAGGTAAACAGTAGAATTCAGGAAGCCGATCCCATTATCCGTCTCTTATTTACAGTAGTCATGCGTTACTTTCGCTCAGATAGTGAGCGTTTTCGGTCTCACCAAGAGGAAGATGAGCAAAAAAGTGACTCTTTTGAGGATAGCCAATATCATCAGAGAATTACCGAAGCGATCGCACTAATTAAACTGGAAAGCGATCTGCGCAATGCTATCGAACAAAAACAACTCCAATTAGTTTATCAGCCGATTATTGATTTGGACACTTCCAAAATAGCAGGTTTTGAAGCTCTGTTAAGATGGCATTCTCCCACCAGAGACTATGTTTCTCCTGATGTATTTATCCCCTTAGCAGAATCAACTTCTCTAATTATACCGATAGGGGAATGGGTCACTGAGGAGTCTATTAGAGCTTTATTGGCAATCAAGGAGCAAACTAACCAAGAAGTTTTTATCAGTATCAATGTAGCCAAACGTCAAATTGAATCAGCCACTTTTTTAGCATTTTTACAACAAAAAATTAAATCAACTGAGATTAAAACCAAGCAAATTAAACTAGAAATTCTAGAGAGAAGTTTGTTTGAAGGAGAAAATGCCATGGATTTAGCCCAGGCTTGTCGTTATCTTGGATTTCCTCTAGTAATTGATGATTTTGGTACTGGTTATGCTAATTTAGCTTACTTAAAACAATTTCAATTTGATACAATTAAAATTGATAAATGTTTTATAGATGATCTAGAAACCAACTCGAGAGATTATAGTATTTGCCGTGCGTTAATCGCCCTTTCTCAGGGACTGGAAATGACTGTTGTAGCAGAAGGAATTGAAACCGTAAATCAAGCCAAAATCCTGAAAGAATTAGGTTGTAATTTTGGACAAGGTTATTTCTTTTCCCGCCCCTTGCCTCTCGAAAAAGCGATCGCCCTTATTCAATCCTGATAACTGATAAATAACTAATAACTGATATGAATTCTTGGTTTTGTGACGGTATTCCTAAAGATGGCAAACAATATCCTAATGTCTCTGATGCAGGACATGAACCCTATGAAAATTATGGTCCTGATTGTGTAATGTGCGGATTACCTAAAGAAGCAATGAAAGGTTCAGGAAAACCGAAAAAAACCCAGCTCATCGGGCAATCAGCAGCCCAAGAGTCTTCTTCTTTGCCCATACCTCTGATTATCGGTATTGTAGTTTTGTTTATGGTCATGGGGGGATTAGCTCTATATTTTCTGTCGGAAAATTCTGGCAACAATACTAGCAATAATAATCAAAATAGCAGCAATTCTTCCTCAACCAAAGTTATTCCCTCAGCAAGTGGTTTAGTTAGCGATAATGCTGCTAATGCTCAACAAATATCTCAGGGTGAGAAAATTTTGCTCAATCCCAGTGCAGAAAAACAAGCAGGAGCGGCGAGTTTTACGCAACAAGATTGGAATGGGGCTATAGCTGAATACCAAAAAGCAGCCCAATCGCAACCTAACGATCCCGAAGGAAAAATTTATCTTCAAAATGCTCAAGCCAGAGCAGCAGGCAATCCCTTAACTATAGGCGCAGTTGTTCCTTTGAGTGCCAGTGCTGATTCAGCTAAAGAAATTTTGCGGGGTGTAGCAAGTTATCAACAAGAGTTTAACCAGTCTCCCCCTGCGGGAAGACTTTTAGAAGTAGTAATTGTCGATAACAGCAACCCCTTAATAGCTTCCTCTCTTGCCCAAGATTTAATTAAGGCCGGAGATATCATTGGCGTGTTAGGTTATGGTATAGATCCAGCTTCTCAACAAGCGATCCGCAAGTATAAAGATGCCGGCATGGCCGTACTTTCTCCCCTGACTACCAGCTTAAATCAGTCTGTTTTAAAAACTATTCCTGTAGATCAAAAAGCCAACCAGTTACTGACCAATTATCTCCAAGCAGTGAGCAAAACTCTCACCGAATACGCCAGTAAGAAACATGTATCGGTCAAAGCAGTTATTTTTTATAATTCTGATAGTTCTTATAGTCTGCAACTGAAACAAGAATTAGTTGACGCTTTACCTCAAGTTAGAGGTCAACTATTACAAGCAATAGACATTACTAGCGGAGGAAATCTGGCTAATCAACTCAGAAGTGCTAGTCAACAGGGTGCCAACACCGTCTTTTTAGCTTTGAGTAAAAATCAAGTTTCCAAGGCTGTCAGTATCGCTCAAGATAACGCCAATTTACCTAATCCCTTAACTCTTTTAGGGGGAGACGAACTCTATAACCCCGATCTTCTCGTCCAAGGAGGAGAGGCGATCGCCGATCTAATTTTGGCCGTACCCTGGAGTTTTAAGCCCGGCGATCCCTTTGCCAAAGATGCGGTTAAAAGCTGGAAAGGCAGAGTGAGCTGGCGTACTGCCACTGCCTATGATGCTACTAAAGCATTAGGGGAAGCAATTCGCCAAGATCCTACTCGCTCGGGTACATCTACTTTACTAGATCAAGGTATAATTCTTAGTGGTAGCACCACCAATTTCAATATCTTTAATGAAGTTCCCCTAGTCAAAGCAGTCAAAGGCAATAGCGGACCACGAGGCTCTAAATATCAATTTGATTCTATTTTGTAATTGGTTATTGGTTATTTTTTTATCGATCACTTATGAATACTATCGAGAAAATATCTAGAGGTACATTAATTGATAATCGTTACAAAGTTGAAAAAATTTTAGGACAAGGTGGCTTTGGCAGAACTTACCTAATTTCGGATCGCAGGCGTTTTGGGGAACTTTGTGTTCTCAAAGAATTTGTTTCCACTCCGATCAATCACGTTCAAGTTAATAAATCTCGGCAATTATTTCAGCAAGAAGCAGCAATTCTATATCAATTAGATCATCCTCAAATTCCTCGTTTTTTTGATTGGTTTGAGGAGCAAGGACGCTTATTTTTAGTGCAACAGTATATCGAAGGTCAAAATTACTGGGAATTACTGCAACAACGCCGCCAAAATAATCAAGTTTTCAGCGAAACTGAAATTATTGAATGGTTAAAAAACTTATTAACCGTCTTAGACTATATCCATAGTCGCAACTTAATTCATCGAGATATTGCTCCCGATAATATCATTCTTCCTTACCAGAAAGAGCGACCAGTTTTAATTGATTTTGGAGTCGTTAAAGAAGTTGTTAATCAACTAGAAATTGCCGGGCAATCTATACCGGGCTCAAGAATAGGAAAACCTGGTTATTCTCCCCCGGAGCAACTATTGATGGGAAAATGTTATCCTAATAGCGATCTTTATGCTTTGGCGGTAACTGCTTTGGTACTTTTAACCGGCAAAGAACCAGAGGAACTTTTTGACAGTTATCAAGGAATCTGGCAGTGGCATAAATATGCTAATATTAGCGAGCATTTAGCTAGTATTTTGACAAAAATGTTGGCCAAGACACCTCAAGATAGATATCAAAGCTCCCAAGAAATTTTAACTATTTTAACCACAAACTCTACACCAAACAATTTCTGCTCTAAACCCTCGGTGGAGAAGGATATTCAGGAGAATTCTCCCCTTCCCCAACCTACCGTCGTTATTAAGTCTGAAAATCAATCAAAATCAACAAATTTACTCCCCCTAATTTCCATATTAATTGTCACTTCTCTGGGTGTTTTCTTGGGACTAAAATCTCCTTATGTTATTCCTATATGTAAAGCTTTAGACAACTGCGTTCGAGATCGAGAATATAATCAAAAGTATCATCAAATTCGAGAAGAAGGCAAACAAGCCGTTATTGCTGGCGATAATGCTCAGACTATTTATGACTTAGAAAGTAACCGCGATCGCTTAGAGAATGTTATTAATCGACTACAGCAAATTCCTGAAGATGTGAAAATTTATTCAGATGCACAACAAACTATTAGTAACTACCAAATTGAACTTAACAAGTTTGATAATAAATTAACCAAGGAAAAGAAAGTACAAGAAAAATTTATTGAATTAGATAATCAAAAAAATAAGTTGATTAAAATAACTAAAAGAGCCTCAACTAAGGAAGAATATAAACGAGTAAAATTGGAGTGGATTAAACTAGAAAAACAATCACAAAATATTTCTCCAGATGTTTTTATCGCTGAACAATTACAACAAATAATTAATCAATCAGAAGTAAATATTAAGGAAATCGACACGAAAATTGCAGAAATTCTGGTTGAAGAAAAACGTCAACAAGAAGAAGAAGCTGAAAGTCAAAAAATAGAAATAACAGAAGAGAGTGAAAATGAACATTTTGATTCTCAAGACTCCTTCCATCAAATCCCACCGACGCAGAATTAGCTTATCAGTGGTTAGTGTTTGATGATTAACCCCTCTTCTATCTATAGTTTGACTAAATCAGCTTGACGCTCTCCATCGTGATTTTCAGACAAAGTAAACTGATATTTAACTAAATTAGCTAATTCCTCTAGTTGACTAATGGCTTCAGCACCTTCTAATTTCATTAACTCTTGGTCGTCCTTCATCTCTGTCCAGGTAATGCCGTAATCAGAAACGAGAAAGCGAATTAAGTGGCTATTGCCTAAGCTAACCATAAAAGAAGCACTATTCATCTTATTCCCACAAGTATAGCAGGAAGCTAAATAACCTCTTCTCTCAAGCACAATGGCCAGAGCTTGAAGGTTCATCACCAAGTCCTTGATAAATTCACGGTATTGCTTTGCTAGTCTGATAAACATTTTGACCTCCAAACTAGAATGTCTGCTTCCTACAATTTTAATACTTTTTTAATATTTGTAAAGTACTTTCTATGATAAGCTTATCATAAGTACTTTAAATCTTTCAATTAATTGTTCATCTTTATAGCATAACTTACATCTTTACTATTGACTAGGTTCAGTCTTCACAGCAAAATATAGCCCGTAATTGAGTAATATCAGGCGATTCAGACTTTTTTAAAACAGTGATGTTAAGATACGTTGACATTCTGATGATGCTCTCTGTTATTAACTTAACACTCAGCAACTGCAAGAAAAGCTCAACTTATTTGGGATTGTTGATTGCTGATTGTTGATTGTTGATTGGGTGTACCTCATGAGAAGTGAAAATTGCTCTATACAACTTGTTTTAGTTTTATTGTTGGTCTTCTCCAAACAGATGATCTAAAATTCGTTTATTTTCAGTCTGCATTCCCCTAACTTGGCTTTGTACTTCTTTGACCTGGTTTTGTACTTCTCGAATGACAGCCATTGATTGAGCAAACATATCCGTCAGTTCAAGCATATGGGTACTCAGGCGATCTACTCTCTCAGTCAATATCTGTAATTGCTGAGAGTTTTGTTCTACTATCACCTCAATGCGATCCAGACGTTGGCTGTGATTTCCTAAGGTTATTTCTATGCTTTGTAATCTTTCTTCGGTCATCGTTTACATCTAGAGTTCAAAGGTTTCAATTCTCCTCTAGTTTATCAACTAAACTCCTCCACTAATTGCCACAAGATCAAATTACAGATTAGTCAAAGGCGATCGCTCAACTAAAAACCATAAGTACAGCCTTTAACCATCAACTTGATCGTGCTGAAAGAGGAGTTGATTAGGTGTGAGGGTAATCTGAGGAAATGTAGCTGAAACAAGAGGTTGTTCTCCCTCGAACGCAGTCTCGTCGTAGAATCCCTCTACAAGGTTTAAAATCGTAACTTTCTTTTGGTCGGGATCGACAATCCAGTATTCTGGAATACCCCGGACAGCATATTCAGAGCGTTTGTAACGATAATCTCTAGCAGGATCGTTAGGTGAGACTACTTCAACTACTAGCAGTGGAGGAGGCATCTCTAAGGTGATGGTATTGCGAGGACTACCTGCTAGAGCTGCTTCACCTGCCTCTGAAAGTACCATCAAATCTGGAATTCTGAAGCTTGCTTTTATGCTGGTAACCTGGATTTCTGCATCCTTGTGGCAAAGACGGGTAAAGGGTATCAGTTTGAGAAATTGTACAAATAAGAATACTGCTATTCGAGCATTCAGGTTACTTTCTGGGGGCATTGTTACCAATTTTCCCTTGACCAGTTCATAACGAGTATCAGTGCCATCGTTGTAGGTAAGATATTCTTCCGCTGTGAGTTGTTTGTCAACTGTTGGGAGTTGAACCATACATGATTTCAGCTACAGAGTTACAATCCTCTTAATTATATCTGTTAATTAATTATCGTGTGAGATTGGAGACTTCGACTTTAAGGCAAAAGGCAAAAGTCTTTTAAATTAACTATTCCCTATTCCCTAATTCTCTAATCCCTTGCCCAGTAATTTCAGTCATGGGTCAATCTACAATCTACAATCGGTAATCTACAATCCCATGACACTCATGAAAATACCTCCTCTCCTAGAATCACCAGAAGAGGGGGTGAGAGGTGAGGTTAAAACCTAGAATGTAAATACGGTACGTAATATTCCGACAACGATAGTATCGTTATTCGTGCCGTCACTATTGTTGGGGTTTATCACAGCATAAACACCAGGAGTAATGGTAATATTACTATTTAGTGGATATTTATACTGACCTTCAACAATCCAAGATTGAGTGCGGTCACGACCAAAAGTACCCTCGACATGGCCAGCACGAGGTGTTTGACCACCAGAGAAAGAAAGAACAGAACCTTCTTTTAGTAAGTCGAGAACGGAAAAGTTGGTGTTCCATGTCCACAGCTCGGTGAAGTCTCCCCGACGATTAACTCCTTCAGCATCCTTACCTTGGCCAGTTGCACCGGCATAACCAAACCAAGCCGCCCAATTCATAGTGTCGTTGAGGCGCCAGCTCCCTTGAATACCAACATTTTCCGAAGAGGTAGCCGCACCATTAAAAGGATCTCTCGAGCCTCGGAAACCACCTCGACCACCGCCGAGTACACCATCACTTAAGATATCAAGTGAACGAGCTACATTGGAATTATAACGACTACCAGTACTTCCGGTTAAGTTAACCTCTCCTTTATCAAAATAACTGTGAATATAAGCAACACCAAAACTGAAATTATCGGTAGGATGAATTCCGACTTGGAGTCCAGCACCAAAAGAACCGTTAAATAAACCATTACCTGGTGTTGGGTCGTTGGCATCATCTGCTAAATAGGTTGCAGTAACATCAAACAGCTCGTTGAATTTATACTTAAAACCTCCACCAGTATTACCAGAAGTACGATAGATGAAGGGATTATAACGACCGAAACGGGATAAAGAACCGAGGTCGTCGCTTCCTAAGAAGGGATTAAAGGTATTATAAATATCATGGGCAGGAATAGCAGTACCAATCCAGAATGTAGCTTTGTCACCCCAAGGGAAACGATACCACGCCCTGTCTATTCGGATATCATTGTCCCGATCGCCATCAAAATTAATCCGAGCCATATCGGTACCTAAAGAGCTACTTAAAAGAGCTGTGTTGTTAGTTTCCAAACGAGTTCTTAACCTGTCTTTTCCAGTAAAGCTAGTATCCAATGTAATTTTGTAGCGATTGCTTAAGGTGAACTGGTCATCTACGTCATCAGGACGAATGGGAGTTCCTGAAGAGTCAACGCCGGGTAAGTCTCTATTACCGATACTAGGTATGGGAGATGTTGATGGTAGATTGTAAAACTGATCTTGTTTAAATCTTGGACCTCCCTGTCCTATGCCGGCAATGAGTGCTAGTCCTTTCAGCTTGGTAGTTGTAGAGAATTGATTGTCTTCGAGGAAAGCTACTCTTGCCTCTAAGTTATCTACCCTTGAGCCTAAATAGGCTAATTCTACCTCATACTCTTTCATCAACCGTTTGAGCAATTCGATATCTTCCTGCAGTACTGCCATAGTTTGAGCCAGTAAACGTTCCATTTGCTGCATACAGGCATTTAGACCGGCGGCAAACTCATAACGACTTAAAGCTCGGTTGCCTCTAAAGGTACGGTCTGGATAACCGACAATACAGCCGTAGCGTTCTACTAAACTTCTCAAGGCCTCATAAGCCCAGTCAGTAGGAGACACATCTCGCAGTTGAGATACTGAGGTTACTTGACTCATTGATGAAGTTTTACTATAGTTGCTGATTTCCTTTAACATAGCATCAGGGTTTGCCCCAGCTGGCTTAGCAGTTAAGCTATTAACCAGGAAAAGAATCCCAACAATGGCGGGTGTAGTTTTAAAACAATTACACAGTAGTTTAAACATAGTTGAAAGTTCCTCACACCTTTAACTCATAGATTAATTTTGTTATTTGGATATAACACATACTATACCTTATCCTAATTTTAGATCAACAAAGTTAATTCTAGGTTAAATTTAATAAAGCTCATCTCCATAGTTGAAGAGTTAATTGTTTTTCACCATCAACTATCAACCTTTGCTTATTGCCTATGTCCGGTGACGATATAAGAAACTCTTTGAGCAATATTGGTAGCATGGTCTGCCATTCTTTCCAAGTGACGAATTACTAGGGTTATTAATACTATGGGTTCAACTACCCCCTTAATATTTTTTTGATGGGCCAAAGTATGATAGATTTTGTCATAAGCATCGTCCACAGTATTATCCAAATACTTTATGGTTTTTCCAGCAGTGCCATCCAATTCTGCTAAGGCGATCAAACTCCTGGCTAACATAAATTGAGCGTGCTTTGACATAGCTGTTACTTCACCCATATAGGGATACACAGGATAAAGTATTAATTTAGTGGCTATTTCGCCTAAATCTTTAGCATAATCGCCTATTCTTTCTAAATCTCTTACTAGCTGCATGAAAGCACTTAATAATCTTAAATCTTGAGCGACGGGAGCTTGAAGAGTTAAGATGTTGGCACAATCTAGTTCTATAAATCGATAGTATTTGTCTATCTCCTTGTCAAGTTTAAAAATCTTATCTACTGCCTCTAAATTTTGCTCAAATAGAGCCATATGGCTGTAGCGAAATGATTCTTCCACTAAAGCTCCCATGCGTAGGACATTTTGTGCCACTGTAATAGTACGTCGCTGAAAATGGGTATTATCTCCTGTTTTGATTTGGGATGAAAGTGCCAATTGTTTAAATCTCCTAGATTAAGCCCCCTTGTTTACTTTGCTAACAGAGAAAAGTTAAGATAATGTAAACAAAACGTAAAATCTTAACTAAATTAAGTGATAGTTATAGACTTAGTTGATTTATGTTCTCTCCTTGACATTAGTAATAAGTTACTCGATCGCCTAGATCTATTTTTCTCAAATATAGTCGCTGCACTGGAAACTGTTTTTTTTACCTCTATAGCAGGAATACCCTTAATTATCCTTTGGATTATTTTTGGCGGTTTGTTTACTACCCTGCGCATGGGATTGATTAATGTTCGGGGTTTTAAACACGCTGTTGACATTGCTCTAGGAAAATATTCCCAGTCAGGGGCCGAAGGTGAGGGAGAAGTTTCTCCTGCTCAAGCTCTAGCTACTGCTTTATCTGGTAGTGTGGGCTTAGGTAACATTGCCGGAGTCGCGATCGCCATTCAGATGGGGGGACCAGGTGCGGTATTCTGGATGAGTGCAGCCGCCATTTTGGGAATGTCAAGTAAGTTTGTAGAATGCACTTTAGGGGTAAAATACCGTATCATTAACCCCGATGGTACAGTAGCAGGGGGTCCTATGTACTATTTATCCGAAGGTTTAGCCAAGTTAGGCTTGACCAAATTAGGTCGCATTTTAGCTGTTAGCTTTGCTTTATTTTGTATTCCCTCCTGTTTGGGAGGCGGTAATATGTTCCAAGCTAATCAATCTTTGGCGGCTTTAGTTACGGTTGCTCCTATGATAGCAAATTATGATTGGTTATTTGGTTTGGGGTTAGCATTTTTGGTGGGGTTAGTAATTATTGGGGGCATCAGCCGCATTGGGGTGGTTACTAGTAAGTTAATTCCAGCGATCGTTAGTCTTTATCTGATTGCTTGTGTTTGGGTGTTAGTGGTCAAAATTAATGCTCTTCCTAGTGCAGTAGTGACTATTATTGAGCAAGCTTTTTCCCCGAATGCGATCGAGGGGGGTGTTGCGGGAGTATTAGTGCAAGGTATTCGTCGTAGTGCCTTTTCTAATGGTGCTGGTTTTGGAGCAGCGGCGATCGCCCATGCAGCTTCACAAACTAAAGAACCGATACAAGAAGGTATTGTCTCTATCTTAGAACCTTTTATCGATACAGTTTTAATTTGTAATTTAACTGGTTTAGTGATCGTTGCTACTGGAATTTACAACCATAGAGATATTAGTGGTATTAATGGTTCACAATTAGCGGCAGAGGCTTTTGCTATGGTAATTGATTGGTTTCCTTACCTATTAGCAGTTATAGTTTTACTATTTGCCTTTTCAACGATAATTACCTGGAGTTATTATGGAGAGCAGTGTTGGGCTTATTTATTTGGACAACCAACAGTTATTACCTTTAAAGCTATTTTTTTAATTAGTATTTTTCTGGGTTCAGTAGTGAATTTAGAAGCAGTAGTAGATTTCAGCGATATGATGTTATTAGCAACTGCTTTACCTAATTTGATTGGTTGTATTTTGTTATCAGGTAATGTAGCCGAGGATTTACGGATTTATTGGCAAAAAATAAGTAAATATCCACCGGGCAATCGAGGGTAATTCCTGTACTAGAGGTCTTTTGTGAATTTTTGTAAAAATGACACAAATTTGACCTAAATTTGCGTTTTCATAAGTTTCAACGCTCGTAATCAATTTTTTAAGTGAGGAAAAATATGCTTAAACAGATAAAACCCTTCTCTTTATTGTTGTTTTTTGCTTCATCTTTATTGGCCTTAACAGTTGTAGAGTCTGCTGAAGCTAGATGCTGGAAAAATCGGTGGGGATGGAAAATATGTAATTTTGAAAAACCAGAGGCAGACAGGAAAGCAAACAGCCTTGTTGCCTCAGTTTTGGCACAAACCAGTAATCAAACTAACTGGCAATTAATGCCAGGAAGTGCTCAAGATGTTGGCGATGGATGGATAATTGGTACTAATCCTGAGACTTATGGATATAGCATATATCGTTGGAATGGTTCTAATTGGGATAAAGTAGAAGGTAGTGCTGTACGTATAGGTGGTAATCCTCAAAATCCTTGGGTTGTTAACAATCAAAATCAAATTTATAGATGGAATGGCTCTAGTTGGCAATCAATGCCAGGAAGTGCTCAAGATGTTGGCGATGGATGGATAATTGGTACTGAGCCTGAGACTTATGGATACGGCATATATCGTTGGAATGGTTCTAATTGGGATAAAGTAGAAGGTAGTGCTGTAGTTATAGGTGGTAATCGTCAAAATCCTTGGGTTGTTAGCAATCAAGCTCAGATTTATAGACGGTAATGAATTATAGGTGTTGGACATTCCCTTAACCTATATTCCGCAACCTTAGCAATGCTGCTGAAGTATTTGATTGTAGAGGGCAATGTGTTCGGAGATAGTGTAGGCACTGTCTATGCTATCTAGGGGAACCCATCGAAGCGAGAATCCCCGTCACTTTAGCGCGGGGAGTGTCAATAATATTTGCCACCTTGGTTTTTTGGGATTGATGGTGGGCAATACCCACCACGGTTATAGCTAAGTTAAGACTGGGACACCTCTGGGATCTGGTCCAGCTTCCACAATTTCTGGATGGGCTGATGCAAATTTTTTGAAGTTAGCCACAAATAATTCAGCTAATTTTTGTGCTTGGCGATCGTAAGCTACCGGATCTGCCCAGGTATTTTTCGGGTTTAAGATTTCATCGGGTACCCCAGGCACACTTTCAGGTACTAATACTTTAAATATTGGATGAGGATTTAATTTAACCCGATCTAAGTCACCCTTCAAGGCTGCCGATACCATTGCCCTGGTATATTTAATTTTAATCCGACTGCCAACTCCATAAGCTCCTCCTGACCAACCAGTATTGATCAAATAAACTTTAGAGCCATGTTTCTCTAACCTTTCTCCCAACATTTCTGCGTAAACTACTGCTGACAAGGGTAGGAAAGGTTTACCAAAACAAGAAGAGAAGGTGGCTTGTGGTTCGGTTATGCCCCGTTCTGTGCCGGCTAATTTACTAGTATAACCGGAGATAAAGTGATACATGGCCTGTTCTTTGGTTAACAGAGAAATGGGGGGTAAGACTCCAAAGGCATCCGCCGTTAAGAAAATCACTGCATTAGGATGTCCACCTATGCTGGGAATGATACAGTTAGGAATATAATTGAGCGGATAGGCTGCCCGAGTATTTTCGGTCAAGCTATCATCATCATAGTCTGGTGTGCGAGTTTCTGGATTTAATACCACATTTTCCATCATTGAGCCAAAACGCAGGGCTGACCAAATTTCTGGTTCACTTTCCTTGCACAAGCGAATGGTTTTGGCATAACAACCACCTTCAAAGTTGAAGATACCATCATCCGACCAACCATGTTCGTCATCTCCGATTAAGCCCAGCTCAGGATCCGCACTTAAGGTAGTTTTGCCAGTACCTGAAAGTCCGAAGAATAAAGTGGTATTACCATCTTTATCCAGATTGGCAGAACAGTGCATCGGTAATACACTGCGTTTGGTCATAAAATAGTTCATCAGGGAGAAGACTGATTTTTTGGTTTCCCCTGCATATTTTGAGCCGCCAATAATGATTAATTTTTTGGCGAAATGAGCGACAATGAAAGCCTCTGAGTTAATACCATCGTCTATATTAGGGTCTCCATGTAACCCCGGTACGGCAATGACGGTAAAATCAGCATGATGGTTTGCTAATTCTTCGGTTGTAGGACGAATGAATAGTTGATGGGCAAATAAATTTTGCGACGCTAACTCGTTAACAATTCTCACGCCCATGCGATATTTGGGATCTGCCCCTACATACCCGTCAAATATATACAGATCTCGCCTTTGTATATAAGAAATAACCCGCCGATAGAGTAGAGAAAAATTATCTTCAGAAATGGGAACGTTGAGTTCATTCCAGTGAATTTCCTCTTGCGAACTCGGTTCTTCGACAATAAATTTATCATCAGGCGATCGCCCTGTATATTTCCCTGTTTTAACGCACAACGCCCCGTTACTGGCTAAAATTCCTTCTCCACGGGCTAGAGCGTGTTCAATTAATTTAGGTATTGATAGATTACGATAGACATGACCTGGATTTTTGATGCCCAACTCCTCTAAGCCATAAAGGGGGCTATCTGGTGGATAATTAGAAGAATGGGGAGAGTAATTGGCCTTGCGCTGTTCTCCTGTTGCTAATTTATGATTAATTAATCCAGGTACTGATACCTGATGATATGTATTTTCAGGGTGAGGGTTGTGTTGTTCCATTAGTGAGTTATCCTTGTGTATTTTAAAAGGGTTATTGGGTTTTTCTTGTTAGAATTTTCTTTGATAGCTACTAATTTTAAAGTAGCTATTTTGACAATTTTTATTTCCAAGATAATCAGTACCCTGACTCGGTGACAATTATCTCTACTTTACAAAAATTTACAAATTCTGTTTTTATTTTCTGCTACTTATCTAGCCTACAATAAGCTTAGAATTAATGTTAATCCAGACAAGAAAAGTTGATATTTTTTAATACAAACATTACTTAGTTCAATAAAAGTATAAATAAGTTTACAAAAGTTTAATTGTCAATTAATGATAGTATTAAAAGTTGACTAGATAATTGTTGGAGATAATGGTAATTATTACTGGAAAAACAAAACTATTAGGAATAATAGGCGATCCTGTAGAACATTCTCTCTCTCCAGTGATGCAAAATGAAGCGATCGCCAATTTAGGTTTAGACTGTGTTTATATACCCCTACCAGTGAAACAGGAAGATTTAGCCAAAGCCCTAGCTGGTTTTAGTGCTATCGGTTTAGTTGGGTTTAATGTCACTATTCCTCACAAACAAGCTATTATCCCTATGTTGACAGAAGTTACTCCTAACGCCGCCGCCATCGGTGCTGTCAATACAGTTTGGAGTACTCCAGAGGGTTGGCAAGGGACAAATACGGATATAGACGGCTTTATGGCACCATTAAAGCAAATGGAACAGGATTGGAGCAACATTACCCCGGTTATTCTTGGCAATGGAGGTGCAGCCAGAGCGGTAGTAGTCGGATGTGCTGAGTTAGGATGTCCAGAAATTGGCGTTGTCGGGCGTAGCGAGCAAAAGTTAGACCTTTTTACTCAAAGTTGGCGGCAAACAAGCCTCAGTACTACTTTAAAAGTATATAAGTGGCAAGAATTAGCAGGGCTGGTATCTTCTACCGATTTACTAATTAATACTACCCCAGTGGGAATGTATCCCTATGTGAATGAATCACCTCTGGATTTAGAGGTAATGGACAAGCTGAAACCGGGGGCGATCGTTTACGATCTAATTTATACTCCTAGACCAACTCTATTTTTGCAACGGGCACAACAGAGAGGGGCGATAGTCATAGATGGCACGGAAATGTTGGTACAACAAGGAGCGGCAGCCTTAGAAATTTGGTTACAGCAACCAGCACCAGTAGAAGTAATGAGAAAATCTCTACTGGCAAATCTTCGCTAATAATTAAATGTCCAAAACGGTCAAAAATTTGGTGTAACATCCACAGTTCTTTGGCGATCGCAGTTTGAGCAAAAATCGAGAGTAATTAATATTCATGCCAGAACAACAGTCAGAGAGAAAATTGTCACTGCTGAAGCGTATTGTTGAGTCAGAACCAAAGCTAGAAAATGCCCTAATCTTGTTAAAAGAAAAACTAGGTTTAATCATCTTTATACTCAGTATCATTGCTGGAGTGGGGTTGACTTGGCAATTGCTCAGGAAATACCCTCCAAAACATAACCTGACTATAGCCACCTTTGCTCAAGGGGGAGAATATTATGCTTTTGGAGAAGCTTTTAGTCAAATTGTCGCTAAACATAACCCTTCTATTTCTATTAAAGTCTTAGCAACTAAGGGTTCGGTGGAAAATCAGCAGTTACTCAAACAAGGCAGTGTGGATTTAGCCTTGATTCAAAGTGATACTCCTCTGAATCGCTCAACTAGAGCGATCGCTTTTTTGTTTCCCGAACTATTTCATTTGATTGTTACCAGAGAATCTAACATCAATCAAGTTAAAGACTTGAGAGACAAACGTATTGCTTTAATGCCCAAAGGAAGTGGCTCTCACGATCTTTTTTGGGAATTAGTAGCACATTATGGTTTAGATGAGGATGATTTTGATACTATCAGCTTATCTCCACCTCAAGCTCATGAGGCACTGAGCAAGGGAAATGTAGATGCTTTATTCCGAGTTAGTGCTTTGCGCAACCAAGGACTTTTGGAATTACTCCAAAATCCTCATATTAAGCTAGTGCCAATCGATCAAGGCGATGCTTTACAATTATTGCTACCAGCTTTAGAAGCCAGCCAAATCCCCAAAGGAACCTATAATGGTGCAATTCCTATTCCTGAAAAAAATTTACCTACCGTAGCAGTGAGAGCCTTATTAGTAACTCGTCTTGATTTAGATCCCAGTCTTGTGTATGAAATTACTCGTATTTTATTTGAAGCACGTAATGATTTAGCTGAAAAATACCCACAAGCAGTAATGATTCCTAGAGGTGAGTCATTACAACCAGGAAGTTTTATGTTCCATCCTGGTGCTACAACTTACTACGAGAAGGATCAGCCCAGTTTTTGGGTAGAATATGCAGAACCTATGGGATTACTTCTCTCCGTAACGATGCTTGCCATTTCAGGAATTTGGCAACTAAAAATACATCTACAAGGGAAACAAAAAAATCGTGCTGATATGTATAACTTAGAAATATTAGAATTAATCGATCGAATTCATTCCCTTAACGATCTCGAAAAAATTCAACAATTACGTCAAGAGTTATTTGATATTTTTAGTAAGGTAGTAACTGATTTAGATCGAGATTTGATTACTCAAGAATCTTTTCAGTCTTTTATCTTTACTTGGGAAGTTGCTGTCAGTAGTATTCCTCATCAAGAACTGCTCTTTAAGAAATAGACTAACTCCAGAAAAATTGAACTAAATTGAACTAACATGAAACCAAAAAGGGCTTGGTTACTAGACCAAACCCTACTTATTCGCAGTTTTCACTCTCTAATTGGAGATTTACTGAGATATAACGAAGGAGAATTTCATTTCTGAACTTCACCTAAATTAAACAGGAAGGGAACGCTATTTTTTGAGTCGCCGCCAGTGACTAAAACTTTTGGCATTTGCGATCCTCCCTGACGCCAAGCCTCGATCGCCTCCTTTTGTAGTACCAATTCACCACCTTGGGCTTTCAAAGTTTCAGCTAATAACCGTTGTGCTTCAGCTTTACCTTTGGCACGGTTAATTTCTGCTTGGGCTTGTTGTTCAGCTTCTCTAGCTACATAAACAGCTCTTTGAGCTTTTTGTTCGGCGATTTGTTTATCTTCCACTGCTCGGGCAAATTCAGGGGAGAAATTCAAATCAACTACACTGGTATCCAATACCAGAATTCCGTATTTTTCTAAGCGAGAATTAAGAGCATTATCAAAATCCTCTTTTAATTCACTACGTTTAGTGATCGCCTCTTCTACAGTACGTCTGGCTGCTGCAATTTTAAATGACTCCTGAGTTTGGGGAGCGATAATTTTAGCAACAATATTTTGTAAAGTACCTTGAGTTCTTCTAATTTCAACTACCTGCAAAGGATCGAGACGAAAGTTAATCGCAAAACTAGCAGATAGATCTTGTAAATCTTTGGTAGCACTCTGAGCAGGTACCTCAAACTTTTGTACTGTAACATCATAAACATCTACGTTGGAAACAAGCGGAGGTTTAAAATGGTTAAACTAAGCAGAGTATGTCGCCATACCCCACTCGTCTTCAAAACTGTACGTGAGACTTTCACCTCATACAGCTCCTAGTACACAATAGATCGTAAATTTTCCCTAGTCTTACAGTTATAGCAGTGTCTATGTAGCAGTTGGTAGTTAACAATGGAACTTTTCCCACCTAAACCTTGAGGAATTTTGTGGTCTATTTCTATGATGTCCACGATCCTGAACTCATTTTGACAATAGTTACATTTTCCTTGCTGTTTTTTCAGAAGTGACATGATTAAGTTACTGTATCCACCGTAGTTGTTCATTCTTTGTGACCAATATGCGGTATTCCCATTGTATGGGGATTTAGATACTTCCACTATGGTGTGCCTTCTGATAAGGGTTTGGGAATGTCGTGGCAGTATGTAGCTGTCACTCCTAAAGATCCATTTTCCTTTCTCCTTGACATCAGGATAGTATTTTTGAATTGCCCATTTTTTCCCTTTGTTTGGGTGTCTTCTGATACACCAATTTTTTAAAAGTCTGAATAGTAACATATCCAGTCTGCTAAATGTTTGTTCAGCTGAACTAAATTTGAAGTAATTTGTCCATCCTCTGATGATTGGTGTGAGATTTTTGATCAAGGTTTCTTGGGACGAAGCCTGATGTTGTTTTACTACCTTTCTTAATTGATGATAATGTTTAAAGACTGCTTCCCTACTGGGTTTACATAATACAGTATCTGGAGTTTTATCTCCCCTGTATTTACCAGTTTTATACCTTCTGATATTAAATCCCAGAAAGTCTATCCCTTCATCTATATTGCCGCTCTGGATTTTGGCTTCCCTAAGCTCTACTCCAATCTCTCTAAAGAAATCTTGCACAACCTTCTTTGATTTTTCTAGGACATATTTGTCCGGGTGGATTATGACAAAGTTTTCTGCGTATCTGATTACCTTTAGAGTAGCTTTAGTTTTTCTGTGTCCGTTTTCCCCTTTTTGGATTCTGTAATTTTCTTCTTGCCACAGCCATTGTTTGAGTCTATTTTCTAGACCATGTAAGGCTATATTTACTAATAGTGGCAAGATTATTCCAGCTTGAGGAATTTCGAGATCTGTTTCGGTGAACCATTCTATTGCTCCTGCTTTTAGCCAAGCTTTTATTTGTTTGCGGATATTGGCAGCGCAATTTAGCTTATTTAAAAGGTATTGATGGTTTATCTGAGCAAAACATCCCTCGATGTGAGCAGACAGAATCCATTGAGTTTCTTCGGCTCCTTGAACGCTGTTATAAATTGCACTAATAGCATCGTAACAGCATCTTCCCGGTCTGAATCCAAAGGAATTTGGTTCAAATTTTGCTTCCCACTCAGGTTCGAGGGCTAGTTTGACTAGAGCTTGTTTAGCCTTTTCCTCTATGGTGGGAATGCTTAGGGAGCTTTTTTGTCCCTCGGGTTTTGAGATACAGATTCTACGAGAAGGTTTAGCTTTGGCTGTTAGCCTGAGATTTTCCGCCATAATTATTTTTTCTTGGGGATTTAGGGCTACTTTGCCCTGAATTTCTGCTGTTTTCTTTGCTGGGTTATCTTGGGTAACTTGGCGGACTGCTAACAATCTACTTCTCCAACTACTAATGATTAGTTTTTGGAGGTTTTTGACTAGTGGGAAATTACCATCCTGAGTAGATTTGTAAATTTTCGTTTGTAACTTGAAGATATAATGTTCAATTTCCTGCCAATTAAGAGAAGTCCATTGTTGATTATATTCTTCGTATGTTCTTGCGACTACATTCATAGTTACTACTTGTCCATTTACGCTTGTGTACTGTTCGGACGTGGGCATATCCTAGTCATTACAACTTAGGCGTTAGCTTTTTCCGAAATCCTACTCCTTATATAACTTGCGGATTTGGCTTTTCCTGCTTATCAAGATCGTTCTTGGGATAAGAGATATATAAGGGTTTTTTCGTTCCTAATAGCCCCATTGCGCTTACTTTAGGATGTCTCCCTGTTCCGGCTCTGTTAGGCGGGTATCTTCATGAGCAGATAATTTCTTGATTGCTCATGTTTGATATAGAAGGTATTATTCTATATCCGTTGCAGAGCTTGCCTTTTGGCTTGGAGTATCAGCCATTTCTCCATTACTTTAGTTACGAAACTGCAAGACTTCACTTTCGTTATCCTTGGTAAACTTCCCTAGCAGTAGATTGACTCTTGGCTGAGTGTCTTACTACATTTAACCTGTGCTTACACTAGAAGGATGCCATCTCTTCCAATGCAGGTTACGGCTTCACACTGGATACCTCAGTGGGTAAGAATTTAGGTACATATTTTGTTAACATTTGTAACAATTTAGTAATCTGTACTTAGCACTTACTGGACTATTAAGTTATCGAGGTTCAGATCTTGCTTCCATGAGAATCACCTTTAAGAGCTTTATTTTCTCATGGAGGCTACTAAACCCGATCGCTTTTTCATGCGTCTAGAATTAGATTCTAGGTATCATAACGAGAATGTATGAATACGCACTTATGAGCGAACGAATCGCACAATACCTTCTAGTAAAGCTCCATCCTGAGCTTTTCCCAAGATACTTAGTACTCCTGCTTGCCCTGGGTTAACAATCACAAAAGAATTAAAGCCTAAAAAAACAATTAAAGCAGAAAGAATTCCTGCTATTAAAGTTGACAAATTTGAAGAATATTGACGATCCAATAGTTTAACTCCTGAAAATTCTACAACTAATCTCAATTATTTTTCAGATTAATCTTATCAGGTTTTAGGTTTGGGACCAACAACAAATTGGGAATGCAGAATGCAGAATGCAGAATTAAGAATGCAGAATGCAGAATGCAGAATGAAAAATTCTTATTTTTCAATACTTACAAGAATTCTAAACTCCCGTTTCATTTACGCCGTCGTGTACTAGTAGATTGCTTTTATCTTGCTAGATTGGATATATTTAGATTTAAATAAAAGTAGTTTGCCAAGTATGGTCAGAAATTACCATGAATATTTCTATGTATCAAGCGTCTGTTCCCCCGCTAATGCACACAATTGCTAATCTCGCCCATATTTTAGAAAAGGGAGCAACCCACGCTGAAGCCAAACAAATTGATCCCCTGGTGTTGATCGATGCCCGTCTTTATCCTGATATGTTACCCCTGAAAAGACAGGTACAAATTGCTTCTGACATATCCAGAAGAGGAGTAGCGAGATTAGCAGAGGTAGAAGCACCTACCATGGAAGATAATGAAACCACTTTTACCGAACTGATTGAAAGAGCAAAAAAAACTGTAGCTTATCTGCAAACCTTTAAACCAGAACAAATTGATGGCACTGAAACAAAAACGATTAAATTACCAGTAGGTGAAAATACATTTACTTTTGCTGGGATGTCTTTTCTCCTCTACTTTGTCTTCCCTAATGTTTATTTTCATGTAACAACAGCTTATGATATCTTGAGACACTGCGGCGTAGAGCTTGGGAAGATGGACTATTTAGGCAAACTATAAAGATTAGAAGACATTAAGAACTATAGGCAGCAAGCGATCGCTCTTGGTTAAAGATTACTTTTATGACTAGAAAAGCTTTTGTTACCGGAGGTACGGGATTTATTGGGGCTAATTTGGTTAGGTTGTTGTTAACCCAAGGATATCAGGTTAAAGCATTAGTACGTCCAGGTAGTAATCTAACTAATTTGCAAGGATTGGAGGTAGAGTTAGTAGAGGGAAATCTCAATGATGTCGATTTAGACCGAAAAATGGGGGGCTGTGAGGTATTATTTCATGTCGCAGCTCATTATTCTCTCTGGCACAAAGATAAGGAGTTACTCTACCAAAGTAATGTTTTAGGTACTCGTAACGTGCTAGCCAGTGCCAGAAAAGCAGATATTCAACGCACAGTTTATACTAGCTCAGTTGCTGCCATTGGCGTCAGCAAAGATGGAAAACCAGCAGATGAAAGTTATCAAAGTCCAGTGGCAGATTTGATCGGGGATTATAAAAAGTCTAAATATTATGCTGAACAAGAGGCACTTAAAGCAGTTAAATTAGCTCAGGATATCGTCATCGTTAACCCTAGCACTCCCATTGGACCATTGGATCTCAAACCAACTCCCACTGGCGAAATTATGGTCAGGTTTTTGACAGGGAAAATGCCTGCCTATGTGAATACGGGCTTAAATTTTATTGACGTGCGTGATGTAGCTAGAGGTCATATTTTAGCTTTAGAGAAAGGAAAAACAGGCGATCGCTATATCTTAGGTCATCAAAATCTAACTCTGAAAGCTTTCTTAGAGCAATTAGCAACTATTACTGGTTTACCAGCACCGAAAATTACTTTACCTTTATCGATTCCTTTAACTGTAGCTTGGTTAGAAGAATATATATTAGCCAAATTCGGTAAATCTCCTTCTATACCTGTAGATGGGGTGAAAATGTCTCGGCAAGTTATGTATTACGATCCTAGCAAAGCAGTAAAAGAATTAGGTCTTCCTCAGTCCCCTCTAGAAGATGCGATTAAAGATGCAGTACAATGGTTTAGTCATCAATTATCTCTTTAGATCGCAACTAGCAGTTTCAATGCGATCGCGTCCTTTCTTTTTCGCTTGATATAGTGCTTCATCAGCAGTAGTTTTTAACAATTCCGGTGACATTTCCTTGTTTAACCCAGGAACTATACTACTAACCCCTAAACTTAAACTTACATATTCACTCACCTGCGATCTACAATGAGGCATCTTTAAATTTTGAACTGCTAAGCGAATATTTTCTGCGACCTTCATCGCACCCCTAAGATTAGTATTGGGTAAAATCACCGCAAATTCTTCTCCGCCGTAGCGAGCTACCAAGTCAGCAGAGCGTTTTACTGCTTCCTGCATGGTCTGTGCTACTTTTGTTAAACATCGATCTCCTTTAATATGACCATAATAGTCGTTATAGTGCTTAAAATAATCAATATCACACATAATTAGCGATAAAGGTAATTCTTCTCGTTTCAAGCGATACCATTCTTGTTCTAAAGTCGCATCAAAGTAACGGCGGTTAGCTACACCAGTTAATCCATCAATATTTACTAGTTTTTTTAATTCCAAATTAGCTTCAAGAAGCTCTTTTTCTGCTTTTTTTCTTTGCCAAACTTCTGCTTGCAATTCAGCATTTTTATCCATTAATTGAACTTGAAGCGATCGCAGTCGTAAATGATTTTCGATCCGTATCAATACTTCTAAAGGCTCAAAAGGTTTGCTAATGTAGTCAACTCCTCCCGCAGTAAAAGCCTTTACTTTATCGAAAACTTCCTGTAAGTAACTAATAAAAATTACCGGAATATTTTTTGTTTCATCATTAGATTTTATTTGTTCACAAAATGCATAGCCATCCATTTTCGGCATGATAATATCTAACAAAATTAAATCTGGATGGTTTACTTGAATAGACTTAAGGGCGGTTTCTCCATTAGTTGCCACTCTAACTTTATATCCCTTCTCAGATAATAATTGATTGAAGTATGTCAAGTTAGCTTGGCTATCATCCACAACTAAGATTTCTGCTTTTGAGTAGGGATATTTATCTGTACACATTTTGAGTTTTGACTGGAAATATTTTGACTGGGAAATTTTGACTTAGGGGAAGCGATTGATTGATTATTGATTATTTTCCATCCACTGTAAACATTTAGTTAATTCTTGGTGCATAGTTTCATAATCAGCATGATAACGCCTACCATGACCGGGTAAAACCCATTCAAACTGATAATTAGCTAAATTATGCATAGATTTAACTAATTCTGACCAAGAATACCAACAAAAGTCCCGAAAAGCAACTAATTTTTGCAGGCGACTTGACCAGGCTAAATGATCGCCACTAAAAAGAAATTTATGCTTATAAAGTAGGACGGTATGGCCTTTGGTGTGACCGGGTACAGGTATGATGAGGATATCTTGGTCAAACTCGAAAGGTTGAGAGGATTCTAACTTAATTTCTATAGCTTCAGTTGTGCTGGTAAGGTCGTCAGCATGGAGAAGGCGATCGCAGTTAAAATGATCGTGATATTGCTGATGATCTGCCACATCATCTTTATGAGTGAGATACATCCAGCGTACTCCTCCCATTTCCTCCAGACGTTCGACTAGGGGCTTGGTAAAACGGGGAGAATCTATCAGTATATTACCTTCTGGTCGTTGAATAAAATAGGTAGTGGATGCATAGGAAGCCCTAGCATGATAACCACAGTGATAGACATTATCTTCAATTAAAATGGGGAAACTTTGTTGAATGGCTTTAATATCACTCGGTTTGCTGATGGTACCGATAGAAGCTGTGGGGCAGGATAACAAAGCTTGTAGCGATTGCTTTCTTTGGGCTTCACTTTCTGGCTGATGATATACCGCCGATTGCGATCCTACGCGAGTAAACACATCTGGAGCCATCCAACGGCAGGTATCACAGTCAATGCAGGTACTATCAACGTAAAAATCTCCCTTGACATTCTCAGGACGTTTTTGATTTAGTTTAGCCATTTTTTACGAAATAAGCTTTCTCTTCATATTCCCATTATAATTGTTGATTATTAATGATTGATTTTTTCTACCATCAATTGACTAACTCTTCTAACTCCCTTGTAACTCTGATTAACTCCTCAACTATAGGGGTTACTTCTGCTTGTGAGAAAGCTTTAATTAATGCTTGGTAGTACCAAAGAGTACCATCTTTACCACCATGAAAATACTGCCATATTTGTTCTCCTAAAAGTCGATAATCTTTAATCAGAGAACGAAGATTATAAATTTTGTCTGCCGCCGCAACTAACCTAACCGAAGCAGAAGCATTGGTGATATTGTCAATATAAGCCTCTTTTCTCGAGCGCCAAGGTAGTAAGTGCTCGAGATCGCTTTCGGTACAACCATCGACTATGGCGGTCACATTTTCACCAAAACAACCACGAATTTCCACCCTCGTTTCTGCCCCTCCTTGATCTTCGATGGCATCGTGAAGCAAAGCAGCGATCGCTTCATCTTCATTGCCTCCGTATTCTAACACTAAGCTGGCTACCCCTAATAGATGAGCAATGTATGGTATTCCAGAGGTTTTACGTTTTTGTTGAGCATGCAACTCAGTGGCAAAAGTCAATGCTTCGGTAAATTGAGAGGATAAGTCTTTCATTACTACTTATTGATTGTTTAACCACAAACTACTAACCATCAATTATTAACCACCAACGGTTAACTTTGCCACCCAATGACTAATATTATCAGTATTAAGACGATAAATGAGGGGATTAGCAATTAAACGGGCGGTGCTTTCAAATAAAACATCAATTTCAATTAAACCATTTTCTTTTAAAGTTCTGCCAGTAGAAACTAAGTCAACGATCGCTTCTGACATGCCCGTGATCGGACCTAATTCTACTGAACCATAAAGGGGTACAATCTCTACTGGTAGGTCGAGATTATGGAAATATTCTCGAGCACAATGAACAAATTTAGACGCTACAATTCCATGAGGGGGTAATTCGACCGAGCGGCGATAAACACTATTCTGAGGTACAGCTACCGACATGCGACAATAACCAAATTTTAGATCGGCTAGATTAGCTACTTGAGGAGTTTTTTCCTTGAGCACATCATAGCCCACAATACCCAAGTGTGCTTGACCATATTCTACATACACCGGCACATCTTGAGCTCTAACTAATAAAGCTTTAGCTAATTTATGGGGATCTTCTATTTGTAATTGACGGTTATTGGAAGAGAGAAATAGGCTGAAATCTAGCCCAATCTCTTGACAAAGTTTTATACTATCATTTAGAAGTGCTCCCTTCGGCAAGGCAATTGTCAACATAACTACTTTTTCAATTCCAGATAAAATTAATCATAGCTGAGATGAGGACATTGATAATTGATGTATGCGTATTTTGTTGGTAGATGATGAAGCAGAATTAACTCAACCTCTGACTCAAGTGTTATCTCGTGAAGGTTATCAAGTAGATGTGGCCGATAATGGGTTAAGTGGGTTGAAACTAGCTCAAGACAATCAATATGATTTGTTAATTCTAGATTGGATGTTACCTCAAAAAAGTGGCTTAGAAATCTGTCGGCAGTTGCGATCGCAATCTATAGATACGCCGGTATTATTTCTTACAGCTAAGGATACTATTGATGACCGAGTATTAGGATTAGATGCTGGAGCAGATGATTATTTAGTTAAGCCTTTTGAGTTGAGAGAATTGTTAGCCAGAGTGAGGGCACTATTGCGTCGTCCACCCACTAAGAGTGAAAATATCTCTCCCAAACGCTTAGAAATAGGAGATTTAGCTTTAGATATTGAAAATCAACTTTTTTTTCGTCACGGTCAAATCATTAATCTCTCAGAAAAAGAAATCAAACTCTTGCAATATTTTATGCTTAATGTCGGTCAACTACTTACCCACGAGCAAATTTATCAACATCTGTGGCAGGAAAGTGAACAACCAAGTAGTAATGTAGTAGCAGCTTTAATTCGCCTATTACGTCGCAAAATTGACGCTAAGGGAGAAAAAACTCTGATTCATACCGTTTATGGCAAAGGTTATTGGTTTGGTGTAGACAAGACTTGATTTGGCGCGGATTTATGCAGTATAATTAAAGGTAATGAGTAAAACTGCTCCATTGCAAATAGAAAGGGAGGTGAAGTCTATGTATAATGCAGTTAAACTTCGCAACACCATGGTAGTTGAGTTGACAGAAAAAGTTTTGGTTCGTACTACAATTGCCAAAGAAAATCATGCAGCATTGCGGTCTGGTTTTGCTGGTTATCCTGCTAATCCTCGTTGGAATATACGTAAATATCGTGCTTGGAAAATTGGCTGTCAATGGCGTGAAGATCTTAACAATGGTACAAAGATAGTACGTAAAGAAGATTCTATGTTAGTTCCAGTCGTAAATACAACAGCAGAAGAAGGATTTAAAGAGAATAAAACACCGGCGGAAACCTCATCTCCAAGATTATCTTTGTTTCCGTTTTGGGCGATTCAATTAGCAACGCTGGATCATCAATGAGCAATGTCTAATGTCATGTTGGGCAAATTAACCACAATATCCGTAGGTTGGGTGCAACCGTAGGGGCATAGCATTGCTATGCCCCTACACCCTTGTATTTGTTGGGTTTCGTCACCTCAACCCAACTACGCACAATGCTGTTTTTATTATGGATAATCAATCAGACAGACATGATATAGAACCTATTGAGGAGCTCTAAAAGCTTGGGAGATTCTCTAGTTGAGCTTTTTAGGCAGGAGCGAAGCGCTGCAAGTCGTGCAGTTCGACAATTTTGAGTCACTGATAGTCTCATTGTAACTAAATGTTACAAACTATTGAATGCCAAACTGCGAATTTTTTATAATAAGTTACTGCTAAATTTTAGCAATTAAGTTGGAATAGTATTATTGACTAACCTATTTCAGAAGATATTTAAAGTAAATTGATAATAAATATTATCAATATCAATGAGGATTGTATTATGGACTATCCAACTAACTTAGATAGCCAAAACTCCCAAGACCAATGTCGAAGGAAAAAGGACTGGCCGTTTAAATTTTCCTACTGGGGAGGGAATTTTGACTCTGAAGAAGAAACTGATGAGGTTACAGAAGTGGAGTTGTCCAATTCGGCTTACCTCCTATCTCAAGCACGGGCTGGTTACTCAGTATGGATTGTCGGATTTAGGCAAAAAGGTGGAATTAAGCGACTCTTAGGCATGGGATTGGCTCCTGGGATGGAAATTCAGGTGATTAACTCTCAACCGAGCGGTTCTGTGATTGTCGCCGTTGAGAACCAGCGTATCGGCTTAGGTGCAGGGATGGCCAATAAAATTCTCGTCCGCGATCGCCCCATAGGTAATGCCAATGAAGAGGAGAAAACTATGTCAACTGAATCGAGAACTTATTTGCGAGAAATGCCTGTGGGCACAGTAGGGCAAGTACTGGGTTATGACAAAACCAGGGGAGGGTACAAAGGCAAGTTGCTCTCCATGGGACTGACACCGAAAACTCAATTTACTGTCATTCGAGTTGCGCCCTTAGGAGATCCCGTGGAGATTCAAGTCCGGGGATTTAATTTGACCCTGCGCAAGCAAGAAGCAGATGCCCTGATCGTGGAAACAGTAGGAGCAGAAAGTAGTTGAGAGAGCTTATGTTAAAACCGATCGTTGGTCTGATTGGCAATCCCAACTGTGGTAAAACTACCCTGTTTAATGCCCTCACAGGAGCCAACCAACGTACTGGCAACTGGCCGGGAGTGACTGTTGACCGCAAGGAAGGTCAGTTTAAACATAATGGGCATCAAATTACAATAGTCGATCTGCCTGGCGTTTATTCACTAGATGTGGAAGAGGGCGAAACCGGCATGGATGAACTGGTAGCCCGAGACTACCTCCTGTCGGGAGAAGCAGATTTAATTGTCAATATCGTCGATGCTTCCAATTTAGAACGGAATCTATATCTTACCACCCAGATCGTGGAGATGGGACTCTCGATGGTCATTGCCCTCAACATGACAGATATTGCTCACAAAAGAGGGATGGAAATTAATGCTCAAGTGCTCAGTGAAAGATTGGGCTGTCCCGTTATTCCCATGAATGCAGCCAAGGAAGAAGGGGTGCAAGAATTAGTTAGTACCATCGGAGAGTTGGTGGAAAATATCAATCCTGCTCAGTCCTTTGTAGCTTATCCTGCCGTCATTGAAGATGCTTTGGGAGAATTGGTTCCTTACATTACCGAACACAGGAGCGAACGCATCGTGGAACCCCGCTGGACGGCTCTAAATTTACTGCAATATGAAGAGCGAGTAGCTCCAGAGTTAGGAGGAGAAGAATTACTGAAATTGGTGGTCAAACACCGCCGCCAAATTCATCAGGTACTCGGTGAAGACGTGGATATTCTCATTGCCGACAGCCGCTACGGTTTCATTCAAAATGTTACCCAAGGAGCAACTAGGCGCACTGGAGAGGTGAGTAGCAACGCCTCCGACAAATTGGATGGAGTAGTTCTCAATCGCTGGTTGGGCATTCCGATCTTCCTGCTGGTGATGTATCTGATGTTCCTATTTACCATCAACGTCAGTGCTGCCTTTATCGATTTCTTTGACATCGCTGCGGGCACGATTTTTGTAGATGGCTTTGCCAATGTGCTTAAAGGTATCGGCACTCCCGGTTGGTTAATCGCCCTCCTCGCTGATGGTGCAGGGGGAGGAATTCAGACGGTGGCTACATTTATTCCCGTGATTGGCTTCATGTTCCTGTTTCTCTCCATTTTGGAAGATTCCGGCTACATGGCAAGGGCTGCCTTCGTCATGGATAGGCTGATGCGGGTGGTGGGGCTGCCAGGGAAATCCTTCGTCCCCATGTTAGTGGGGTTTGGCTGCAATGTGCCGGCAATTATGGCCACTCGTACCTTGGAGAATTCCCGCGATCGCCTGATGACGATCATGATGAATCCTTTCATGTCCTGTGGCGCAAGGCTGCCAGTCTATGCCCTGTTTGCGGCGGCTTTTTTCCCCATCGGCGGCCAGAATATCGTCTTCGGACTCTATATATTGGGAATTATCGCCGCTATTTTTACCGGTTTGGTGCTGAAAAATACCCTGCTTCAGGGAGAGGTGAGCCATTTTGTCATGGAGCTACCACCCTATCACCGACCCCGAATTAAGGGCGTGTTAATTCGGACTTGGGAGCGATTGAAGGCCTTTTTGTGGAAGGCAGGGCGAGTGATTGTCTTGATGGTGATGATTTTAGGACTGTTGAGCTCGGTGGGGATTGACGGTTCCTTTGGCAACCAAGATAGCGATCGCTCGGTACTAAGTGCCACCAGTAAAGCTGTTACTCCCGTTTTTGCTCCCATGGGATTGAGACAGGAAAACTGGCCGGCTACCGTAGGTATATTTACAGGAGTGTTTGCTAAAGAAGCGATGGTGGGAACCCTAGATTCCATCTACGGTCAACTGGCTCAAGAAGATAATCCTGATGCGGTGGCTGAAGAAGAAGGATTTAGCTTTTGGGGCGGAATCGGGGAAGCCTTTGCCAGTATTCCGGCTAATTTAGGCGACTTGCCCAATCAACTGCTCGATCCGTTGGGCTTGAATATTGGCGATACTGGAGATGTAGAGACAGCCGCAGAAGAACAGGAAGTACAAGTGGGAACCTTTGGCGCCATGGTGAAGCGATTTGATGGTCAAGTGGGGGCTTTTGCCTATCTCCTCTTCGTGCTGTTGTATTTTCCCTGCGTGTCGGCTACCGCAGCGGTTTACCGGGAAACTAATCTGGGATGGACGCTATTTATAGCCGGTTGGACTACAGGCATGGCTTATTTAGTGGCTACGGTATTTTTTCAAGTTGCTACCTTTGGGCAAAATCCAGGCTTTTCCCTAGCTTGGATTGGGGGCTCGCTTATGTTTGCAGTTGTCACCCTTGCCTTAATGAAGTTAGCTCAACCGGTTCGTTCAGTAAGCCAGCAGCAACCAACTCAGTAACGATTAACCAAAATAAGGAAATAAATTTTGATGAAAATTCAGCGCAGGCAACTTATACAAGCTGCAATTGTTGGTGGCTTGGGAACATTAGGAGTATCTCAACTAGTACGTTCTAGTTCAGCCCAAAAACCAGTAGCAGCTAGTGATAATCGCTATGCTCAACAGGTAGATGAAGGTTTGGACTATTTTCGTAAAATGGCGCAGCGCCAATTGCCCCTGTGCACATCGATGTTAGCTGCCATTGGTAGCGGCAACCTACAAAAAGCCAAAGATACTTATGTAGAAGCACGTCCGCCCTACGAGCAAATTGAAGTTTTAGCGGTGAGTTTTGAGCAAACTGATGCCGATATTGATGCCCGCCCCTATGCTTTTGATGGAGGTGAAGCCGATCCAGAATTTCGTGGCTTTCATAAAATCGAGGCTTTTTTGTATCGGGATGAGGATTTACGCTCAGCTTTGCCCTATGCTCAAACATTGGTGGAGAGCGTAGAAACCCTAATGCAAGATTTGAACCAACGTCAAAATTTTAGTGCCCAACTTCACTTTGAAGGGATGATTAGTTTAGCAACAGAAGTAGCTGCGAAAAAGATTTCCAGTGAAGAGGAAACTTGGTCAGATCAAAGTTTGCTGATCTTTAAAGAAAACTGGAATGGTATTTACTCTCAGTACAAGCCCTTTATTCCTGTTGTTGCAGAATGCAGAATGTTTAATCATGATTTTAACCGATATCCAAACTTACTTAACCCAGCACAGTAGGGCATCTTTGACCGAGTTAGCTATTCACTTTCGTACAGATGCCCATGCCCTTCGCCCCATGCTCAAGCGTTTGATGCGTAAGGGACGAATCCGTCAATGGAAGCCGGAAAAATGTGGTGGCTGTACCTCTTGCTCTCCTGAGTCAATTGAATTTTATGAGTGGGTAGGATGAATCCAAGTTAACCAAGGAATTTATTCAAGAAAAACATCGGATAACCTCTAAAAAAGGAGGTAGATATGCCCCGGCAAGTTTTGTTACAGGAGCGATCGATCCTGTAGAGAAGAGAACAGAATTTTTAAGTTAAGAAAATTTCTCCTGCCCGGAACTAAAGTTCGGGCTAACAGCTAAAGTCATCTAAAGATGACTATGTATAACTTTTAACCCGTTTTAACGGGTTTTAGCTTTAAGCCTGAAATTGATTTCAAGGCTTAAC
>JAAUYA010278314.1_pt1 | contig 35696 bp, 46 predicted proteins | sample 7278161 | NCBI WGS metagenome assembly JAAUYA01 (sample SAMN14350120, study PRJNA611818) | marine sediment metagenome | isolation source: surface marine sediment (3m) | place: French Polynesia: Moorea | collected 2018-08
AGCAATGCTAATAATATAACGATACAAACCTGCAAAACAAAAGACCGTTTACGCTGAGGCTCGACAGCATTGATAAACATAAAAATAACTGTGATGAATATTGCGCCGGTCACCAGCGCCATCATATATTTGTTATCCCACATCCAGGTATTTTGATTTGACGGCGGAGTATCGTTTGCAAATGCTCTACTCACCGAAAACCACCCGACGCGAGTACCGATATCCAGAAGTAAAATTGTCCACAGAATAACAATCTGTTTTGTTATCGGTTCGAGCGCATCAGCCTTGAACCATCGCACCAGGTAATAAACACCAACCGCGGCGCCGACCGGAAACAGTGCATAACCAAATCGGGTTAAAAATAAAATAGATGTGTCATTAAATTGTATGCCGTAAAAAACCAACACAAAAACGACGACTAAAACAGATAATATGATTTTGAGGATTTTATTCATTTTTTTATCCGCGTCGTTTATGTAAATCTTGAATTGCTTTATTTAAATTACTGACAGCATTTTCTAACTCTTTGCGCTCGTTTTCCCTGTCTTTTTTTTGCTGTTCGAGCGCTCGCTTTTTTTTAATCTGTTGGTGACGCGCCTCTCGCGCTTTTTCCTGGCTCGCCATGAAATACTTTATGCGATCATCGACATTGTTCATTATTTGCCACCCGAGGATAGTTTGACAGCGGTCTCCAGCGCTTTCATGGTTTCAATGTTTTGCGCCAGCATATCCCTAAATTCCCGTTCCAGCTGGCGCACAGCCTGGTCCTTATCTTTTATTTCTTCGTCCTTTGCCTTGATGATTGACTCGTAACTTTCGCGAACTCTTTTTTTATCATGCGCCAAGTACCAAATTACCGCACACAACAATAAAACCACCAACCCAAACGCGCCGAAAAACTCGAGCTGTTTCAGCGCGTACATAAATGCTTGCGCCTCAATGTCTGACGACGCAAAAACCGCTGTTGAAACTGCCGCTATCGAAATAAAAAATAAATAGCGGGACCGTGCGTTAGTCGTCGTCTGAATTCCTGGCATTCTTGACCGTCCTTGTTATTTTCTCGGCCCCGCGGCTGCCGAAATACGCAATAACCATTGTGTACAACAATCCCTCGATCACCGGGATGTAAGCATCTTTAATATTAAATTGACCGACATTGCCGTCAAAAATAACGACAACAGCAAAAAGACCCATAACAAAAACAAAAGACACTGGACGCACCAGTCGAGTAATTGCGTAATCATTATCGGATTGCCACCGTTTAGTTACCTCGCGGTCGTATTGCGCAATAGCGGTTAATTGCAGCTTTTTTAATGTGCGCAACTCTTCGGTTAATTTAATTTTTAACTGTTCTTTTTCCTCGTCGGATGTGTGTATTTCATCAACGATATTACCGACAGTTTCAACGACCGTGGCGACCGATTTTGAAAATAAATTACTGAGCCATGACATGATTAAAATCAACCTGGCATCAGCGTAAATATTCGACTTGTTGGAAATCCTCAGGGTTTAAAAACTCACCCGATTTAGTTTTTATTTCATAATGGATGTGATTTAGCATGCGTCTGTCAGGCTGGTTATATTTGCCTGCGATATCCTGCACGATGCCTATTTTTGTGTGTCGAAAAATTAATGTTTTGAGGATTAACCGATAGGATTGGACATAAAAAAACCGATGATTATTGCCGTTATCATCGGTTATCTGGATGTACCTGTAGTATGGATCCGAGCGATAAACTGTGCCGTATTTAGTAAACTCTCCGGTCACTGGAGAGAGCAAAATTGACTCGGGTGGCGCTTGAAAATCTACTCCGTTATGCGTTCGGTCGCCTCTTGGAGCTCCGAATTCGCCCCGTCCAAAATCGTCCTGAACTCGTGGGGGCGTGAGGACATAAAGCATTTGAAATTGATCTGGATCATAAATCTGCGAACAGATCCATCTGGATTTCTTGCTTTGAAATCGGCCGGTCTACAGCCTTGAGCATGACCTGCAGAGCGAGCCAAAACCCGTCAAGCTGCTCATCGGTCATCTTGCTGACAGATAGCGCCAGGGCAAGGGTTTTTTTGGGAATCCCGAGGGACTCAAGGTCCGACCGGATGGCAGCGATTTGCTCGTTGAGAGCTGAGCGTTTGCTCTCATATTTTTTAATTCTATCAACAGCTTTTCGAGCTTTTTGCTCGAGAAAAACCAGATCCTGATCGAGCAAAATTTCCAGCCGGGTGGGTTGCTCGATGTCGGATTCTGAGCTACCAGGATAGTCGATTACCTCGGCCTCTTTCCCTGCATAAATCTCGTTTTCTTCAGCGCCCATTGGTTTTCTCTGTTTGGTTTTTGGTCAGTTTTCCACAAGTCATCGACCCGAACATACTCCCGACGGTTTCGAGTGTCAAGAAAATTTTTGTTGCCGGTAGTCAGTCAACCAGGCTAATCTTGACGCCATGGGTTGCCGCCAACAACTTGCGTTTGAGTTTGAAAACCGGATCCAGGTATTTTTCGTTTCGAGAGCCCTTCACGTCCTCCAGCACGATCTCGCCAGAGCGCAAATCCCGGTATCTAAAATCACCGCGATAGCTGCAGACGTGCAGCCCATTGACGACTAATCGGTAATTCGGCTGCACCTCCAAATTGCGTATAAACCCGCCTCGCTGCATGAGCACCAGCTGGCCGTATCGATCGAGCTCGCGTTTACTCGCAAAATACTGGATTTTTTCTCGCCCGCATTCCGGGCAACTCTCGAATTTTTTGTCTTGGTAATACAAACAATGCAGACAGGCATAGCTCGGTTTTCGCCGATTTTGAGCATCCCGGCGTGATTTAAATTTATTTCGATTATCAAAATTCATTGCGCCGTAATTTTACTTTTTGCGAATTGTTTAATTATTTTGCTCGCATATTTTTTAAACAATTCCGGGTTTTTATCCATCATGCGCTGATGCTCGACGACCTGGTTGTAATAATTTATTTCATCGCCTCGCCACGGGATTCCGGCCCGGATATGCTCGAGGATAAACGCCTGCTGCGGCGCCGTCAGCGGTAAATATTTTTTCAAGGCGAACACCAGCCTGTCGTGATACGGCGTGATCCAGTGTGTCCTGCCGTGCTCTCGCTGCAACCGCGGTCGCTCTCGTCGGCCATCCGGTTTTTCCTGGCACTCAATCCACCACCGGGCAGCGTCGTACAGATTCGGCGGGATAAATTCCGGGAGTGAATTATTTTTTATTTCCGTCCAATCAAAAAAAACATCGTGGATCGTATCGACAACCAGCGGTGGTTTATTTTCGTCGACCTCATTTGTTTTTTTCGTCAAATCAGTTTTTTGATATTTACCCATGGTATTTTCCTTCCTGCGTCGAGATAATCGTACTTTCTCTGATTAAAAAATCAATATCTGCGCGAAATTGTTTCCTGCCAGGAAGTGGATCGATTTGCCCGGTCAGGAATTTTGATTTAGCCACATCGGAAAAATACAGCTGCCAATCCTCGAGTGTCGACATGCCGTTACCCCAGCGCGCCTTGAGTGCCCGGCGCCGGTTGTCGGATAGTGCGACGACTCGAGGGAGCATCGGACAGATTTTGTGATACAGCTCGATGATCTGCCGATATGGGCAAGGATGTTGATTGTTAGCTTTGGTTAACTTTTCTTTTTGTTGATTAGAATTAACACTGCTGCTGTGGGTCGACAACTCGGGAGAGAGTTTCGACTCTGCAGCTTTAGCTGCAGTAATATTATTAGTTATTGGTTCTTGGTTATTGGTTATTGGTTTATGGTTAGGTTTCGAGTTGGTTTTTTCTGGGTTAGCTAAAAAAACCGAGTTGGTTTTTTTGGGTTTTTTCGGCCTGCCACCCTTGCTACCATTGACTTTCGCAACCATAAGTTTTTTCTTATATAGATCGATTTCGCGATTTATACGGGTGTGAATCCATCCTTTTTCGGTCTCTTCGAAGAATTCTTGCAAAACTCCCAAAAGGGTTTGGTTATTTTCAGAAACCAAACGTAACCTACGCAAAACCAACTGGGTTTTTTTGGGTATTGGTGATTCATCGAGGTAATACCAGTCAATTAGCTCCCTATATATATAATGTTCAAGTGGAGTTAAATGTTGAGTTTTTGCACGGTAATCCGCTATGTTGAAATGATAATAGTGCATTATTTGCCTACCTAATGTTGCCTACGGTTAACTAAAAATAATGGATTGCGGCGGGCCGGTAGTAGGCGTTCGGCTTGTCCCCTGGTAGCTAATCAGAGTGAGCCGCGGAATAATTTTACACGATTTAATCGCTTCTTCCAGTGTTTAAAAGTCTTGATTTTTATCCCAGTATATTTTTTCGACTTCCCAAAAAAAAGGCCTACATGTCGCTAAACATGCAAGCCTTTGCGTCAGGCATCAATAATCCTACCCTGTGCAATCCTGAAATATTCTTCGTCTAATTCAATCCCGATAAATTTGCGGTTGAGATTCTTGGAGGCTACGCCAGTAGTGCCACTGCCCATAAAGGGGTCCAGGCACAACCCGTTATTTGGTGTTACAAGGCGGACAAGGTATTCCAGGAGTTTTACAGGTTTGACTGTTGGATGCGTTGATGTCTGCCCATCTGGCAGCCCAGCATTTCTCTCGCTCTTACTTGCTTTGGCACAGTAGAAAAAGCGGGCGGCGGAGCCTGAGTCTGGTTCATAAGTCTGATTATTTCTTTTTGTTTTACTTGGCAATAAAGAGTTACCGCCATATATATTTGAAGTTTCTGGATTTTTATTTCCACCCCCACTCTTCGTCTCAGGAAACAAATCTAACACCTCATCTGAACCGTCGTGGATGAAGTTTGCAGGGAAGCGGCCTGCAGGGTGAGGGTTCTTCTTAATCTCTTTGCACGACCCCTTTGTAAAGAACTTGACGTGCGCCAATCCAGTTGCTGTGTGCGCCTTCCACGGCTCGCCTTCCACCCTACTCTCATCTATATTTATCCCACCAGTTCCCCATTTCAAAACATTCTCGGCTATGCTCTTTTCACTGATGGGTTTACGAGCTACGGTGATAGGTTCAAGTGCAGGTTTTAGAGCAGTACCCCAGCCTTCCCATTCGGAGTTGCCTTTGGTTTCAAGATTATTACCTTCAAATGCTCCAACGGACTTTCCTGTTCTCTTTACTCTCCCTATTTCCTCTCTCTCATTCCCCTGTATCTTATCTACCGCCTTGCCGATGTTGAGTGATTTGGGGAAGCCCGAACCGTAAACCCAAGCAATCATATCCCTAATTTCAAACCCTGCATCTTCAATATTAACAGCCATACGGTGCTGTGTTCGTGTGCCAGCAAAGGCAAGAAGATGTCCACCAGGTTTTAATACTCTTAGGCACTCTTCCCATATCTCGACTTTTGGAACATCATAGTCCCATTTTTTACCCATAAATGATAGTCCATAAGGTGGGTCAGTCACGATGGCGTCAACCGAGTTGTCGGCTATGTCGCGCATCACGTCTAGGCAATCACCTTGTATTAGCTGTATTGCCATAATGGTCTAGGTAATCATTCAGGGCACGTCTAAGATTGTTTGCTTCGCTGCCAAACCAGGTTGACCGTTTATTACGCAGTTCTGTCAGTTCCTGAATTGCTGCGGAAGTGGCGTTAGCGAGCCTTGCGGCGCTTGTTTAGCTTCGCCACATAGGCCCGTATCTGTTTAAAATCATCAGGGTGAGCGTAGACGGTGGGTCAGTCAAAACTAAATCCACGCTCCCACCTGGTTTGCGGTCGTTAGTATTCCCCAAACGCTTCGAGCGCGCGACGAATGCCCTCTGAGATATTCCCGTCGCCTATCTTTTGCGCCTTCGCTATCAACCGATTCGAAAGCGTGATATTACGTCGCGCCTGTCTGTCCTTTTCCATTCTAGGCCTTCCGGCCCCTTCCCTGGCGCCGCCTCGGTTTTCTTTTTTCATGACATTTACGTTAGTCTGCGTACGCCCAGATACCACCGTTTTGATGGTAGTTCGCCACCCAGCCTGGGTGCGCGGCAAACCATTCATCGCGGATTACTTCGTCTACCCAATCGTATACTCCCTCTTCGTCCGTGGAGTACCCGAACTCCTGGTACTCCACCTCGTGGTGGATACAAAGACCCGCATTGCGAGCCTCTTCCACTTGGTTTGCATGAATGGAGGTGTAATCGGTGATGTTGGTGAAATCGGTCATGATTGTCTCTCCTCGTTTGCGTTTGTCTAGGGTTATTATACACACTTATTAATAAAAGACAAGTATAAAATCAAAAAATGCTAACAAGCACTTCCAAGGTATGCCTGGCCGTTATCTATCATCTCAACGTATCTCCCAGAAAATAAATGATAAATAAATCAGGACTCCCGCAATAATCCAAAAAATGAGTGGATATAAAATACCGTTGCCCTGGAGTGGTTCGTGATGATTTTCTCTATCGTCTCTATCGTTTGTCATATCAATAAAATTCCCCATCCATTGCTGATTAAAAACGAGCAAACAAACGCATTAATATGCGTCGTGTCTACCAGGTAGCATATATAAGGTTCGACAACCCTGATTTTTGCATCGATGATCATCACTCTGCCCCTCGCCGATGCCTACGCAGGATATCGGCCGGGACTTTTACGCCGGTCCTGATTGCGGCGCCGATGACCTCGTCTGATTTAGATTGAGTCAGATTATCATTGAGCCTCGAGACCGCAGCCCTGGATTTACCGGTTGCCCTGGCGAGCTCTGCAGCTGACCCAAAAATCTGGATCGCATCCTGTTTTTTCATTGCTAAACCTTTTTGTGAGTTATTTACTAAAATTAACTGTTGCATTTAGTTAACTTTAGCATTAATGTTAACTCAACACAACAAGCAAACACAACGGAGAAACAAGATGACTATTTACTACATTTATGAAATTACCAATGATGAATATGTAGCACTCCCAGCAGATGAGCAAGGTCCATCCGATACACCTGATGGACAAATTGACATTGATACGCAGGATGCTTGGATTCCCGGAAGTGAGGAAGATCTGCGGGTAATGTTGGCCGAAAAAGCCATTGATAAATGGTTATCAGCAAATTAGATATATTCACATAGCAATTGCATTATTTTTAACCACCCCGTCTCGAGCGGGGTATTTTTTTGTTTAAATAAAAACATGAGGTATCGTCATGACAAATAGTATTTTGTCCAATATCGACCGGCAGCACATTATCAACAGGTTGCATGCGGAGATCCGGCATAAAAAGGACAGTCTGCGGCTACTGCACAATCACCAGGTAATGAACCAATGCCCTGAGATCGCAACCCGAGGGCAGCGGACTATCATTGAGGTATCGCGTCAGCTGGCCGAGGCCGAAAAAAAGCTGGAGCTCATGAAGTTCGCACAAAAAGAATCCTGATTTATACAGCCAGATTTTTTTTGGAATTTTGAAATTGAAAACAAACCGAGCATTAACAAATGACAAATGAAAAAGACTCAAACGAAACAAACGATAATGGTCCTAAATTGGGACTGTTCCCAGATATTCCGAATGAGGATTACCACCGATCGCCCGGCATAAGTAAATCGGGACTGGATTTAATCAACCAGTCTCCTGCTCATTACCGGGTTAACAGGTTGCATCCAAAACCATCGACGCCCGCCATGCGGTTCGGTAGTGCCGCACACTCGCTTATTCTCGAGCCTGAGCAATTCAGCAAGGAATACATCAAAGCGCCTGAAAACGCGCCGAGGCGCCCTACGGAGCGACAAATCAATGCCAAGAACCCGAGCAAGGAAACTCTGGCTGCGATTGATTACTGGGACCAGTTCGAGAATGATTCAGCAGGCAAGGAGATCATCATCAACACGCCTGGTGCGGACCCTTTCTGGCAACCTGGAGACTGGGACAAGTTGCATTTCATGGCTGAGTCTGTACGCAATCACCCTGTAGCAAACCTGCTGCTGGATCTGGATGCGGGAAAGGCTGAACAGTCTGTTTATTGGATTGATTTGCATACACGAAAACTGTGCAAGTGCCGACCAGACTTTGTGAACCTGGATCACAATATCTGTGTCGATCTCAAGACCACTAACGATGCATCTTTCTCGGGTTTCAGCAAATCAGTGGCATCGTTTCGCTATCACGTCCAAGATGCTTTTTACCAGGATGGTCTTTACGCTGCCGGGCACGGTGTTCAATCCTTTGTGTTCGTCGCAGTGGAAAAAGATCCTCCCTATGCTGTCGCGTGCTATTCGCTCGACAAGGAAGCCAAATTCAACGGCAGAGGACAATATGAGCATAATCTGAGAGTTTACAAGGAATGCTTCGAGCGCGATGAATGGCCTGGCTATCCCTCTGATCAATCTATTTTTGAGCCTTCAGTGCGCAACCTACAGGTAGCTCCATGGGGGCTTAAAGGGAGTATTTCATAAATGGGTAATCGAAACATTGGAACAGAGATCAACCAGCTTGTTAATTCGGCCCTACGTTATGCCAATCAGTCTTTGACTGAATCCGAATTAATCCTGGTTGACTCAATCGATGGCCGACTGGATCCGGCCCGGGCCCGCCGCCACATGGAGCACTCGCAACAGGTTATTCACGAGATCGAAAAGATTATAGAATTGTTGCAGGTATATTATGGCGGAGGTATAGTTAATTTTTCTCAACAACTCAACACAACCGAGGTGAAAAACAAATGAATGACCTTATCAACAACCCTATGTCTGGTAACGGACTTGTGAAACATCAACAAGGAGGATCCAGCGCCACCGCTGATTCCAGCCGCGCAGTAGCAGAAGTTCAGGCAGCCTTGACGGTTGCCATGCATCACCCGAGGAACCAAATCCATGCAATGGACCGCATCATCAATGCGTTTTCTAGGCCTTCCCTCGCCGAATCCTCTCAATACCAGTTTGCCCGAGGCGGTAGCAATATTAGCGGTCCCAGTATTCGCGCTGCCGAGGCGATAGCTCAGCAATGGGGCAACATCAACTTTGGATTTCGTGAACTTACGCGTACGTCTGGGCTTGATGGCATAGGCGTTTCTGAAGTATCCGCAACTGCTTGGGATATGGAAACCAACACAATCAGGACGCTGGTTTTTCACTGCCGACACTGGAGATATACCAAAAAGGGAGGATACGCTCTGACTGATGAGCGTGACATTTACGAGCTGATCGCCAATCAGGCGCAGCGCCGGGTGCGGTCGTGCATCCTGGCGGTGATACCTGGCGATGTGATCGAAACCGCTATGAAACAGGCTGATGTGACACTCAAGGCCAGTGCTGACACAAGTCCTGAAAGTATCGCTAAAATGGTCGAAGCCTTTTCGACCTATGGAGTCACGTCGCAGCAGATCGAGGCGCGTATTCAGCGCAGGCTGGATTCCATCCACCCGAGCCAGGTCATACAGCTTAAAAAAATCTATGCCAGCCTGCGCGACGGTATGAGTTCCGCGGCTGACTGGTTTGAATCGGCGGAAGAACAGGAAGCTGAAAAGGGAGACGCGGCCGCTATCAATGCTGAGTTACAGAAGCAGCAGCAGGATAAGCAGCAGCAGGATAAGCAAAAGGCCGTCAGAAAGAAATCAACCAGGAAAAAAGCAGCGCGCGAGAAAGCAGCTCAAACTGAAGTCGACCCCACAGTGCCGGTTGATGCTCAGACAGAACCAAAAAAACCGACCTTTGCTGTACTTATGGATCAAATCAATGTTGTGGAAAAATTGAAAGATTTGATCAAGATCAAAGGGAACCTGTCGCATTTGCCGCAAGACCAGCAGGAGGAACTTAAAGAAGTAATCGAAATGCGAGAGTATTTTTTGACTGCCCCTGATCCTGACGCGCCAGAAATACCTTTTTAATGGAGTAAACAATGAATACCCCCAGTGAGAGCGAAGGTTACGGTATCGGCAAAAGTTCCGGCATCGGCTTTAGTTCTGGTTACGGTTCCGGCTTTGGTTCTGGTTCTGGTTTTTGCTTTGGTTCTGGTTTTGGCTATGGCGCTGGTTCTGGTTTTGGCTTTGGTTCTGGTTTTGGCGATGGTGATAACTATGGTGATGATGCTGGCTATGGTGATGGATCTGGCTATGGTGATGGATCTGGTTATAGCGCTAGCAAAAAATAGAAACAACTTATGGTTTGATTTCAGTTAAATTTTTAAACAAAAGAGGTAAATAAAATGTTAGATAGCAAGATGATTGGTAAGTTTGTGATAGTCCGCTGTCACGACGCCGGCGTACATGCGGGATATCTAGAGAGCTATGAAGGGCGGGAATGTGTTTTAACTGATTCGCGTCGGCTTTGGTACTGGAAAGCAAAAAAAGGTGCTTTTCTGTCCGCAGTAGCACTTTACGGAATAGATGACACGTCAAAAATCGGAGCAGAACTGCCGCGCATTCACCTTACCGAGAACTGCGAAATCATTGAATGCAGCAAAGAATCTGAGGATTCTATCAATGAACAGCCTGCGCATAATGAATAGTACAGACTACGGTATCGGTTACGGTATCGGCAAAAGTTCCGGCATCGGCTTTAGTTCTGATTACGGTTCCGGCTTTGGTTCTGGTTTTGGCTATGGTGATGCTGCTGGCGATGGCTATGGCTATGGTGATGGATCTGGCGCTGGCTCTTGCTCTGGTTTTGGCTTTGGTTCTGGCTATGACGCTGGCGCTAGCGCTGGCGATGGCTATGGTGATGATGCTGGCGCTGACGATGGCGCTGGCTATGGCGCTGGCTATGGCGCTGGCTATGGCGCTGGCTATGGTGATGATGCTGGCTATGGTGATGGATCTGGCTATGGTGATGGATCTGGGGAAAATAAATGAACATTGTGAAAGTCAAATTCTTGCGCGACATAACGTCAAGGCGTTTCTTCATCAAGCGATATCATTATGAACTTGGTGAAGAAATTGAAATGCAGTTAACCAGTACTTTCGATATCAAAACCGGTTGGCCGATGTACCGATTTATCGACTATAACGCCCGGCGTGATGGACCGTCGCCGGTTCTGGTAGGATGCCTTGATGTCAAAGAGATTGAGACTGCTGACCTGATAACTGATGATCTGATCACAGATTCTTTTATCTGGTCAGCGCTCGGTCGTGATTTCCTTTAATCAATAAATACTCAAGTTAGGTGATAGTACCGCAATGATGGTTATATGCGGTACTATCACTCCAGATCCCGCCTTTGTGATCTGCACACCTAAACCCTCGCTTTGCTCGATCCGGTTATCGGTCGGCGTGATGATGACCGGCTCGCCCTGAGCCCAGTCTCCAGTCCCGCCGCTGCCGCTTGTTTCAGTTGTCGTTTGTGCGACCGTAGCACCAAATCCTGACGCAGTTGTCAGCGCTTGAAAGGTGATTGTTGCATAGTTGGTGTCGTTTGCCGTCAGTGTGCTGTTTGGATAAATCACCAGCTTTTGAATGTACCGGCGCCCGTGATTCGGCGGGACAAATCCAAACCATGGACCGGTATCGGATGCCGCTGAATCCTGCGTCCTATAGACATTGTGCGCTATAGCGTCGTGGTCGATCAGGCATTTCAGATCACCCGAATAACCTGGCGTGCCGGTCGGTATGGTTGTCCCGCTGATATTTGAGACGTGAACGTGGTGCGCACTGGTCGCCATGCTGTTGACCTTGATCGTTCGAACAGCGCTCGAGTAGTGATCGTCGACGCTGATGGGAGACATTTTTCTACCCATAACGCTTGACGTTTGAGACCCGGTAAACTGGAATAGATGGATACCCGTATCATCGGAGAATCCAACATAGCTTTGTACATGCAAGCTTGCATCGGCCAGAACATGGATAAACGAGTAATTATTTTCGACGCCTACCAGGTTCGCATAATCAACAATGAAGTCAGTGACTTGCTTATCTGTACCGCTCGCGTTTCCAACTTCGCAAAGGTGGTTGTTGTGGGTATAGCTTTCCCCTTGTGGGTCATTGCCTGATATCGATCGGAGACCGTGCAGAAACAGCATCTTGACGTGAATCTTCCTGAACTGACTGACAGTAGATTCTGGCAGGATACGCAGCCCAACGCCTCGGGAAAACACAACCGCCAGATGATCGAACCATAGATTGTTCATCGCATCCGTTCCCGCACCACCGATATGAACTGCTGCTAAATCATTGCCGCTCTTGTCGTCTCCGCAGTTGCGTACATGAAGCGATAGCCTGCATTCCCTCATGCTATCGATCTCGCCAGTATCGCCGAATAAAACGCCATGCCCCTTGAAATCATAGACGCTGATATCGAGTTCAGCCTCATCGTTCAGACCCTGGTAATAGAGACCATGCGCCCGGGTTGCCCTGCCGTTGCCGTACAGACTGAAACCTTTGAGTACACAGACTTTTTCTGTGCCTTGCCGATAGGGTTGATACGTCCCAGTACCTGCAGAGCGGTCGCAATCGTTTACTGTCAGCAAATACCCGCTGGTCGGGAATGTAGCCGATATTTCAAACTGGCAAATAGACTGCCCTGGCCCGATCATCGAAAAATCCGTTGTGTCGATGGTCATGGCGCGAGATGTTACGGCCTTACCAGCAGTCAGCTGGATGCTGTACCCATTAGTTTTTGCTGACGTGCACATCTCCTGCAGGCTGTACCCGTTCTCGGTCGACCCATCGCGCACTACTCCAAATTGTAAATCTATGATGATGTTATTGTGCAGCAGCATAAAGCAACCTTGCCCGCTCGATGCATTGGTATACCATGCCGCCACTTGTGTTTGATTGCTCCAAGTCGTCGGGAAAACAATGTCAGGATCTATGATCGTTGCGCCGTCGTGCGTGTTTTTGTTCTGCGCCGCAACCCAGATAAACAGACCGCCGCCACCGCCCGTTGCCGAGTGATAGCCCTTGACCAAATAGGCTTTATTTGCACTGCCAGTCTCACCGACTAAATCAGATATTGAATCCAAAACCTTAATCGACGATTCAACCAGGTCTATGCCGCTTCCCGCGGTCGTCGACGCCAAGTCAGTCCTGAGTGTGTTATCTGTCCCGGTTCCGGTGGTGACCGTCAGAGATCCATTACTGTCAAACGCCAGGTATTTATTCAAGCATTCCGATTTAATCGGTAACTCTACGTTAGTGGAACTCCGGGTATCAGAGCGCTTCAAAGCAATCGCTCGGTTCACGTCACGCTCTGATTGCTGGACCATCTGTATAAGCTTGTCCAAGTCCATATTGATAGCAGCTGCCGTGAAACTTCCCGCGGTCGAATAGTCCGATGTTCTTGCAACCGGTATATCCCGATAGATTGTGTAAATCTCATCAGCGGTTGCGCCGGATACCAGCGTTACCGTTCCGCCGGTTTCCTCTCCGACATTGGAAACTGTGTAATCGGTCGTCCGGGTGAGAGTCGTGATCGTTGTTCCATCGGTCGCTGTTTTTTCAACGACCAGGTGATCCGCGTCATAGATCGGAAAATCGTAATCAAACTGAGTTTGACTCGCGACAGCCGTATACTGGATCCACGCATCATTGTCTGAAATTGCAATTTCTGTCATGGTATTAATCTCTTCACATTCTGTTAATTTGGTCGTCGATTATCTTGCGTTTGCGTTTAGCCCTGCGCCTGACCTCTGCTCTCAGTTCCGGGAATTCTTTTAGCAATTGCTTGCGCGCCAGTAACCTGTAGGCCGCCGCCAGTTTCTTGATAAATGCACCCTTATCGTTTAGTCCCTGTTCGTCTCCGTCCAATTGACGCCGGTAGTTTTCAGATAGTTCATGCCTGCCCTGGACGATCTGGTTAAGCAAGGTTTCCAGATTGACTCCGAAAGCCGGATGCTTGATTTCCTGGCCCGCCAGAACCTGGTAGCGCTCATAGGCTTTCGGAAAGTATCGAAGGTTAACAGGTACATTGACGCCGCGTTCGACGTCGTAAAAAGTTGTCGCTCTTTGCGGTTTGCGCAACTTGATTTTCTGCTTTATCATTTCTTTTGCTATTGGAGATCCTTCGCCAGTGCTTCGCCAGATAGGGCTTATCCATTGCAACCAGGACGGCCCGAGCGCTCCGCTTAATGCAATTTCGTTTCCGAACGTATCCCGGGCAGTTGGCAAACTATCGGACCACCCGGGAATATCCTGTTTGATGGCGTCGGCAATAGAGTAAACTTCCTGCAGCTCTGGATTGACTTGCCGTTCAACGGTTGCAAACGCCCTGGGTATAATCGTCCGAGCGTAATTATGCATCCACCGGTCAGCGTACATATCAGGATCCGCCATCATGGTGAAAAACTCACTGATTGAGCGCACGAAAGTCTGGCTGGTGACCGAGTTACCCACTGCAGCAATTGCCGACATAGCCAGCCGGTCGGCCTTGATGTTGTCAGCAGGGTTATCGGATTCCATCCTGGCATCAAATTCCATCAATAATTCGGTGATGTCTGCCGACAAACCCAAAACCATGCCTATCGGTTCGATGGTTCGATAGTTGATCCAATCATCTGTGCCGCCGCGGATAGCGCCTATATTGATGCTGTAGGGCTGCCAGTGGGTCTCCCTGAGCCTTGCCCTTAGTGCAGGATCCGACGGACCTGCGCCGCTGATAAAACCCCTCATGGTGAGGTCGGAAAATAACGCCATGACTGCCGATCCGGTAGCGACCTTCGCCAGCGCCATATCCTTTCGGGCGCCTCCTGCCTTGATCTCTTTCCAGAAAGATTCCGGCATGAATACAGCGAAGGGCGAGCGCTGAAAACCAGACTTAAATATATTTCCTGGTGTCCTGATAAATGGAGTCAGGAAACGCAGAGCGGGCCAACTGTTCGCCAGTCCTTGATAAGCGCTGCCAAACTTCCCAAGTTTTTTTGTAAATGTTGCGTACTGTGCTGACTCTCTGGCTGCCAGCCTCATTGTTTCATCAGGATCCATTGCTATACGCGCCAGGTTATTTGCATATTCATCCCTGGTCCCTCCCATCAACTTTGCTTTTCTTGCCGCCTGCGCCCAGATTTCACCGTTATAGTTCAGGGTTTTAAAGAGTTCATCACCGGCAGTCAGTAACCTGCCTGATATACGGAAGGTTTCACCGATCAGATCGACAAAGCGCCCCGCCATGCCGTTGATTTCAAGTGCTTCAGAATTGATCGCTTTCTGTATCGGTTCCTCGAGTTTGCCGACCCCATAGCCGGATTGACCGGATTTATAGGCCTTTCCTGCATTGATAAACGCCTGTCTAAGCGATTGCTGCAGACCGAACAGGTAGGCAAGGGCCTCGCCTTTTTGGACCTCTGACCCCGGCAAACGGGCCGCTACGGCACGCTCACCAGCCATTTGAAACATGAATGCCGCATTGCTCAGAATGTTACGCGCCTGAGTCGCCGGGCCTGACAATAAACCAAGGATCCATGCTTCACGGAATGCATCGAACGATTTAGCAAACCAGCCTCTGTTAACAATCTCAGGTAATTGGTTGATGTTTTTAAGTGAGGCGATCTTTTCAGCCATTTTCTGACCGACCTCGACCCCTCCCATATCGTCGAGTACATCCTGCAGAGCATTCAGCCGCTCGATATTACCGATGCCTGACGGGATTTTTAACGCATTTAGGGCTCGGCCTGCCTCGGCTTTGGCGCCGACAAACCGCCCGTAAACATCATTATGCAGTGCCGTCATTTTCCTGAATGACCAGACATTTGCAGGCGTCGGGCTGGTTGCCGCAATGTCCGCCACTTCCAACAATTTCTCACCGGTCAACACATAAAAATCCTTGAGCGCTACCAGTTCAGCTCGATTGAATCTGGATACATCAAACGATGGATCCATCAATTGTTTGATTCCTATCTGCCGCGCAATCGCCGATGTTTCTTCATGACTGACAATACCTCCCTTTGCTGCTGTTGCGGTATCCTCGAGGCGTGCTGTCATTTCCTTGAGAACGTTTGTTACATCCTCGGGTGATTCGATGGTCCTGAAATTGATAACCGGTCGCCCGATGTCGTTGAGCGGTACCCCATAGTTATCTGCCTGCAATTGATTTGGAGCTGGTTCCGGTATGTCGTATTCGGGTAAACCGCCTGGCCTGTTCTGATCAGCTGCTTTTTGTATGTCTTCCGGCGTAACCTGATCACCAGTACGGTATAGATAATCCATGCCACCTAACCGGTCGTTTGCCGCTTGAATACCCTCGACCTCATCGGGAGCCATCGGTTTAAAACTAATTGCCGGTTCATCAGCTGGGCCTAAAGCGCTGGTATCCAGTTCTTTTTCAACCTGGTCGACCTGCCGGGCCTGCTGCAAATCTTCCAGATCCTGGTTAGTCAATCCTTTCTCTTTTGCTTCTCTGCGGGCTTTGAAGTAATTACGCACAGCTTTGATTTGTCGTAACCCTGCCATAACTGTATGGATCAAGGCCCCCATGCCTGCGCCTTCTAGTGACATTTTAACCTTGTCAACCAAGACAGGATCGTCGACATCGCTTGCCAAAAACTCAGTGACCGGGTTTGCTAGTGGCGTATCTTCGATCAGGTCAGATAGCCGTTCCTCTTGCGCTTCCCAAAAAACGAAATCAGTCAACATTCCAGCCGCTATGTCTCCGCGTATAGTCCCTGCCGCTTGTGCAATGCGCGTACCTTGCATGGCTTTGTTAACTTGCGCAAAAGGCAAGATAAACTGCATAAAATTTCGATACAGATTACCGGCGCCGGTTTTAGCCTCTGGAACATCCATCAACCGAGGCGCCCGCAAACCCTGCCGTTCTATCTCGCCCTGAAGAAAAAACTCAATCTCTGGCGACAGTTTGCCGTCGTTGTCTGTCCATTTTATCCCGATGTCGGGTATCCCTAGATTATTGAGGGCGACCGCGGCCCCGTGGTAGGTATCCATCACGCCCTGACCGGCGTCACGCAATGCGCCTACAGTTTGCATCGGAATATCCGTAATGCTTTTCATGACGTACTCAGCAATTCCGGTGTCTTCGTCGTCTATGCTCGTTTGCTCAGTTTGCTCAGTTTGCTCAGTTTGCTCAGTTTGCTCAGTTTGCTCAGTTTGCTCAGTTTGCTCAGTTTGCTCAGTTTGCTCAGTTTGCTCAGTTTGTTGGGTTTGTTTTATTTCTTGATCCCTTTCCGCCTCGACCTGGTCAACAATTTCACTTTCGTCGGGAAAGCTTTGCGCCCACCGCTGCATATCGGCCCGTTTGCGACTGTCGATATAGGATTGCTCGGCCCGGTTGTCGTTAAATATCGGTAACGACAGGACAGGATCCTGGTTTGAATCTTGATTAGTAGGCATCGTTATAAACCTGTCGTCTGGTTGCCTCGAGTGACCTCACTTGATCCAGCGCTTGCTCGTATTCATCCAGGATACGCAATTGCTCATAGACCTCGGGCGGCGCCTTTCCGCTTTTTATCATTTGTTTGGATATGCCTGGTTCATAGATTTTTATCATTTCGCGAGTAGCGTCAACGTCGAGCGTCTCAAGGTCGTTTGGATCATCGGTATAAACACGATATCTGACTAACGGTTTCGGTACTGTGTTATTCAGGTATTTTTTTATCCTTCCGATCGAGTAATACTGTTCGACCACTTCGCGCACTTTATCCATTTGGTCGCGATAACTCGGCAGCTCTCCGGTCATTGCTTTTGTTTTGTTGTACCACTGCTGAAAAGCCCCTCTGGCCGCTGCGCCCTGTAATGAGAGATCATCCATAGCACCTACAAACTCAAGGCCGCCACCTGTCAAATCATAAAGGTGATTCCATGCCTGTTTGTAATCAATCTCCGGCTTGCGTCCAAAAAACTTTTCGTTGCGGTCTCGCAAGTCCCTGTAATTTGTTTCCGATAACTTGTTGGCTAGATACGCTTCCCTGATTTCTGCGGTTGCATCATTCCCGAGATCCATCAGCCCTTCGATAAAAAGCACGGTGTTAGTGTCGGTTTCCGTATCACCTGGCGTTAAATGTTTAGTCAGCACCCGGTAATCGGATTTATTCAGATCTGCCTCATGAGCATCCAACCAAATCCAGTCAAGCACCCCTAGTGCCGCCAGTTTGTCGCCTTCCTTCGCGATATCATCCTGATCAGCTTCAAGGTTATCCTCGGTCAATTCATCAATGACCGTTTGAGCCCTGCCTGCCCTCGCTATATCGGTCGTCATGCGCTTAAGTATTTCTTCTTTGACTTCCGGTCTCAGTTTAGACACATTCCGGCGCCGGAACCCCTCGACTGCAACAATGGCAGCATTCAATCCTTTTTTGATCAACAGCCGATTGAAATTACCCATTGCCCGGTTGACCATCATGTCGTCGTCAAATTCGTTAACCAGGTCGTTGATTTCGTCGACGGTATAGAGCGACGGGCGAGTTATATCGGTATCCATTCTGATATCACTATATTCAAACTCGTGTGACGGCCCATGTTTCAATAGCGTTCTAATGTAATCGTTTCGAGCACTCGCGATATTCGCCGCGGTATCATTGTCTAATGGGTTGCTGTAGACAATCTCCAGTGCGTCGGCTTTGATCTGATCGAGATTATTAACAGCCCCGGCAGTTGCCGCCTGTATGATCTTTTCCTGATGATCGGCTGTTAGCTCTTTGACCGCTGATTGTTTGGCCTGGAAAACGCGTTCTCTGTACGGCTGCACCAGCGCCGGGTTATCCTGAGTGAGCCCTTCAATAATCTTGTTTGTGTATGCGTCAACCTGACGCGAAAACGATGCTGGATCCGCTGGATTCAATGCCTTGAATTCGCTTATCTGCTCCCGGGTATTCAGCTGCAGATTAGATAAAAATACCTCGTTTGCCGCCCGGTTGAATGCGTCGGCTGCAATCGTGTTATCGGCCCGCGGCCTATAATTTGGGTTTTGTCCCTCAATAGCCCCATAGATTGAAGCCTCTCTGACTGTCTTGTTGTCGAGGATTTTATTATAGGTGTCGTTCAGCCTCATCATGCCGACCGCAAAATCCTCCATTGATTTGATAGCTTGCCTATTCGCCGGTACGCCCTGGACTTGTGGACGCGATAACCGCTCATTCTGTTTGACGATTCGATCAACCATAAGGATTACCCCTATACCGCTTACGCGCTTGCCGTTCGAGTAGCCCCGTACCGATTCTATTAACGCCGCCAACCAGCGCTTGGCTGGCCTCATGAGACAGGATGCGGCGCCGCCCGTGACCAGCTATCGATGCCAGTTCAGTTTCCAGGTTTGCCGCACTTTCGCCACGCCTGAAACCTGACATATTCTGAAATGATGCGCCCTGCACACTGCCCGATTTTTCGCTGAGTCCCGACGCGGCAGCAGCAGCACGGTTGCGAGCGAGAGTCTTCAGCAATGCTTCCCGGCGTGCATTGGTTTCCTGCATTCCTGCTACCTCAGCCGCTTTGACTGCGATTTCTTCCTGCGCCGATTTGGCAGCATAGTTTTCATATCGCATCAGCGAACTTGCCAGCGTACCAAATGCCTGAGCCCCGGCTGTCAATTGTTCGAGTGTCGGCTTGTTGTTTACCGTTGGCATATTAACCGGCAAATCGTCGCCTCTCTTTAGCGGGGTATTCAATGTATAAGGTTGATCATCCATAGCTTTCCCCTTTAAATCTGTATTTTCAATTCGATGGAACTCACCGTCATTTCTGCCGGTACGCTTTGACTGATGGTAACCTGTCCATCGGTACTCCATCCCAATATGCCCTCAACGATTTTTTGGCCCGTGAATAACGGTATAGCAACATCCAGCAGGGTATCGCCAAAATTGCGCAGCGATACCTCATTGCCGTTAATAGTCATGTTCCTGGTCTGGTAAAGAATCAGTGTCACTTCAGCTATTCGCTTTTTCTTGCCCAGCATGGTTCCATCCTGCAATTGCTGAGCTACCGGCATCGGGACCACCGTCGGCGTATAATCGAGTCCGACCTGGTAACTGGATGTAACCGCGGTTCCCAGCGTGATCGATCCGCTGGATACGATTTTATCGGCCTGGTTGATGTTGTCGCCGATTACCTTGACAGTTGTCGTGTCCAGATGATCGAGCCCAGTCACAGAGCTGGTTGACGCGCTGACATCGGTATCCACAACCGAGCAATCGAGCAATGCGCTCGCGCTGAACTTTTCAAGAAACCGGGTTTGCACGCTGTTAATCCAGCGCTCAGTAACGAAATAGAGATCATTACCCTCGATGCCACATTGAAGAAATGACCCACTGGCACCCGGCGTCGTGCGCGATACCCAACCTGCAACATTCTGATCTCTCAGCCTCGACATGATCGCCAGACTGCCGTCGGTTTCGTTGACGATCACCAGCAGATCCGCCTCACTGGTCGAAGTAGCTTTACGCAAGACCATATCCCGCGGATTTTTCAACAAGTGCGAGTTAAACGCGCTGATACTGTTAGCCTGATAAGCCTGTTCGGTGTCAATGAAAACAAAGTCCCTGACTGCCTTACCCTCAGCCTGCACAAACATGGTCGTGCCGCTCACAGATTGAGGTCTGAGGCCTTTTTTACTTCCTCTACCTGTTCCTTCCTTAATGGTTATATTGTTCGGTGTGATCGCATTACCAGCTGTTTGAGGTACGTATAATTCCATCGTGCTGGTGAATATCTGCAGGTTCCGCCCCGGGTGCAGCGCTACAATTTCCGGTACTTCTGACGCCTCGATCTGCACTTCTATTGCTTCGTCGTCGTAATTCTGCCCAAGATCAAAATCAAAAGGATCGGCGATTGTCGAGGCCCAGATATTTGACGGTAAATCTGTCGTACCACCAAACCATAAACGGCCATCATAAAATGTGACTGTCTTGGGATATCCGCGAGCAGTGCTCCATGACGCAGCGTAACCTGTCTGCACGGTCCAGGATCCCGAGGCGATAGCGCTGGTATTGTAAAAGGGAATAATCACAACCGCCTCGACCGCTGTCCCGGATGTGTATACCCTGATTCGGGCAAGGCCTCCATTGCCCTTGAAATATTGATTTACGTCGGTCGATAAAAAAACACTACTCGCAGCAGTCAGCGTGACATTCCCAGACACAGCAGAAGGCGTGACGGTTGCGGCGCCGCCGTGCGACGATTCAGTAAAGCGATAAACCGGTTCGTTGCTGAAATCAATCGGGCGCATCATCCATTCATCGTCTGAACCCTGCCGCTGCAGGATTTGAGGCGCTACGCTTTGGTGAACGACGATTAAGCTATCCTGCTTATGAGCCCAGTCTATTGCTGTTAACTGGTCGCTGGTATACGGAGTTCTAACGTTAGTCTGGAAAACTCCACTTTTGTAAATGGCAACATTCCTGGACGTAAAGATTAGCAGGAAACGCTCGGTCAGTGATGCGTTGAAATAAGCCAGCCTAGAACCCGATAGACTGCTGCTTGCTGTCCAGAGCGTAAACTCCATCAGACCGGCGTATCGCGCCCCCAAGTCTGTCGAACCGATTCGCGCCACCCGCCAGTAGCGTGCTGTTATCGGTCCTGTTTTGCGCCTCGAGCGCTCGAAATTGACAACTGGTGCCGCCAAAGATGGATTGCTCACTGGTATAGGATCACCAACCGATGTCCAGACACTATCATCTGTCGAATACTGGATGTAAATCTCATCATCCAATTCAAGGGCGGTACTTGAATTGAGCAACCGCATTTCAACGACATCGGCAAACAATACCGTTTGAGCTGAGCCCAGATCGTAATGAACCACTACATAACCGTCAGTCGTGCTGATTTGCGTCGTGGTTGTTAGTTCGGTTGTTTCATCATCATCATTGACGTTTGCTGTCGTGCCGCCATTAGGCGCTGTTATGGTCACGCCAGAAGATATCCGTTCAGGCTGTTTGTAGAGTGTCGCAATGTATTCTGTCCCTGGCGAGCGTTCAAAGCCCCCTTGCGGCAAAGGCAAAACATTCTGCATCGTTTCGGCGCCGGAAAAATACCGGTCTAGGTCCGACCGGCCATAAACCAATGGATCCAGTTCGCCAGCGCTGAAGGTATATTGCTGCTGCTTGAATTTCATAACATCGATCAACCAAACCTGGCATTAACGATATCATCGGCGACAATCCTTGTGTTCGGACTGGTTCGACCGTTGATCGCCTTGCACACTGCAAAATAACCGCCCTGCATATTGTCCGACCGCGGACCAAAGGCGCGTTCGTTATACTCGGTCACCATCGTTCCGTTTTCATCGCCTGCCAATTGAGGCGCGAGCGCTGCGCATAACGCCAATTCAATCAGTGTCTGGAACCATGCCGGCATCCTTCCTTCAGTAACTTCATATCGGTAATCGATCACAAACACGTCCGAATTCGCGTATATTTTATCCTCAAAGATTTTCCATTCCTTCGACGGGGTAGCCGCCTCGTCGGTCGTAATGTACCCGGCATGCGGGCCAGCGATCAGGTCGGATGGTAATTGGAAAGCGTATTTCCATTCATTGACGGGCGCCGCGGTCAGCCTGGCGAGCTGCCGCTTCCCGGTTGCAAACCGCCATGGATGAATCGATAGCAGCATTTTTTTAACTGACGGGTAGACCTTGCTGCAAGTCAGCCCCTTGTCGCCATCAGTAAAGGATGTGATCAAATCATTGCCCAGTCTCAATAGAGCAATGTTGCAAATTTCTATATCTGTGGACATGATAAGTTCCTCGCCCGTAATATCCCCCTCGGAGATCATCGGGTATTCATGAGTTAAAACAGGACTGGATACCTCGCTCGACGATTCGACATCGGTAGCGGTCAGGACGTGAACCGTTGCCGCGGCCTCGCTGCCTGCCAGCCCTAAATTAGCAAGCCAGAGCAGCATCTATCAGACCTCGATATAGGTCAGCATTCCATCGACGCTGATAGCCGCTGATAACTCCAGATTTAACAAAGTATTGGCTGTAGTCTCAAACCAGCCGACCGGGTTGAACGGCAGCGTGAAGCCAGAGTTTGCAACCAGGTTCATCTGTCCCGATAAAGCCGATCCGCCAGCCCCGTCCTCGAATCGAGCGTTTACCGTACCAGCAGAAACCAATAACAGGCTGACAACCCGAATTTTTTTACCGACAACGGCCGCAACCAGGGTATTGTCGCCACTGGTCGCCGCGTCAATGGCAGAGAATTTAGGCGTAATCGCTGCCGTGCCGTTATGGATCACATTAGTGAGCAAAGCGGCTCCGACATTATCTGTTGTTGCTGCTCTCGCTGGCTGACTAGTTACGTCAACATCACCGATATCCACTCCACTATTTGCTGAAAGCTTGCCGATAGCGTTAGTGCCTGCTGGGAGTGCCGCCACAATATCGACCTGCATTTCGGTTCCATCGACAGCACCCGCCAGGGTTGTTATATCCGCATTGTCGACCGTCAGGCTGCCCCCGTTATCATCTACTGACAGCAAGCCGGTCGAGTCGTTTGCCAGAGTTACCCTAAGCGAATTAGCTTCAGTTCCCGCTCCGGTATTGTCTCCATAACTTGTGTTCGTCTCGATCTGGTCCAGTACCGCATTATCGGTTGCAGATAGTTCAGCGGTTACTGTACCGTCAACAGTCAGGCTCCCGCCCGCATCATCGACCGGCAAGGGATTACTGTCTGAAACATCGGTCGCTGAATCGGCAACACCATATTGAACCTTTACCCGCTGATGATGCACTCCACTGATTTCGTCGGTTGCCATATCAGCGCCGCCAGATCCGCTATTCAATGTAATGTTATCGGCCATAATTTTATTCTCCCACGCCTAATAGTGATAAGGATCCCGACGGCAAACCAGCAGGAGGAGCCGCGCCTGATGCATAAACCGGAAAAGCGCCGCATACTACCGAGTCAGCAGGATCACTGCCATTTACCGAACAATCCCAGTCATAAACCTCTGACCCACTTCCACAGCTTGTATCATAAGCAACAGAAACCCTGCTTAATGTTCGAGTCCTTTCAAGAATTTCCGTCAAATTTGCTGATTGAGTTGCATATCCAGATCCAGTTTGATTTGCTGCATCCGAAAACGATACCCATGAAATTACGAACTCTCCCGATTCCCCAGTTATTGCCGGGCATGCAATGTTGCCGCCGTCAGCTAGATTTGTTGTTGTATTGGTTTTTCTTGTCCCTATGGCGGTTGTTTGATGAACACCTGTATATTCAGTAACGATTACTTGCGGATAGCTTTGAGATCCAGACCATGTAACGGATAACGTCCAAGTGCCATTCCCTGGATTATTCGCGTCTAACCAATAAGCAAACCCACCTGTCGCTGACGTCCCCCCGTCTATCCCTAGATTTTCATAATAATCTGCCGCAACACTATTTAAGCTTATTGCCGTTAATGTCCTTAGTGCGCCACGAGCAGAGCCCCAATGCACAACAATTAATCGATCTGACCCTGAGGCGTCTATTGCGACACTGGCTGTAGTTCCCCCGCCGGTTAGATCATAACCAACGCCAGAAGAAGCATTAAAAGCGACAGCCATTTTTAAACTTCTTCAAAAATATAAACGGTATAATCGATCTGCGCCATGTAGGCGTCAATTAGCGCCACAAATACCGGCAAATCTGCCGTTGTCAAATTTGGGCTTGTGGCTGAAACTGTTGGGTCATTTGCTGCCATCCATCCAATAATGTTTGTTAGCGCAGTTTCCCATCCTGCGGTAGCGTCTCGGACGTCCCAGGTTAGCCGGTCTGGAAAAGTCGCGTGATAGTCAGCATTAATGGCAGGGATCAATCCGGGTCTGTACCGGTGCTGATTGATCACATCTAGAGACCCAGGGATAACGTTATCCCTGAGATTGATATATTCCTCTATCTGATATGTCCCAGCGGCTAATCGAGTTTTCGCTGACACAATATTCCGGTCGATCGCTCGCATGGAATTTTGAATGGCATTCTGAGCGAACGCCATAGTCGGCAGATTTAAAGGTAGTTTGTCGCCTGCAGCCATTGTTTAAATCTCCTGTCTATATGCTATCTATCTATGCCGCATCTCTCAGGGTGATCGAGATTGCGCCGAGTTGAAAAGTATTACTGCTGCTTACTGCCTCGGTTGAATCGAGAGCTCCGGCAGCATGCAGCGTACTTGAGTTGTCAGTAAGCGACCACCAACCAGCGGTTTCCGTAGCGGTCACGCTGCCGTCTGTAATCGCTGGAGTTTGCACCCGGCGCCCGTCGGTTGCTCCATTGCTGATCGCCGACATGGTTAAACCAATTTTGTTGCCGCATGAATATGTGTTCGTTGCTTCGGTATAGGTTGTCGGTTCCTGCGTATAGTTGATGTCTATCCGCTTGTTTGTTTGGTTTGCCAACTGAGATAAACCGTTGTCGAAAATGTCATCCTCGATATAAGGCATATTTAAGTCCCTCCCAGCATTTGTTGAACAGCATGAATAGCATCATCTTTTTTACTGAAAGAGTTTACCTGTTGAAACAAACCACCCTTGTTCAAATACACCTTCCAGACTGATGGGATAAATTTCTCTTTCCAGTCAATTACCTTCATAGTTTCTCCGGGCGAGATATACCCATAAGGATCATTCAATGCACGCGCATGCAAAGCTGGATCGATTTCCGGATCATCAATCGAGCAACCAAGAATGATTTTACCTTCTGCGTCTCGGGCGCCAACTTTGTAATGCGCCGATGTAACATCATTGCTGAGTGTTTCTTTATTGCAATTCAGTTCGATGATTTGCGGACCCTTTTCAATTCGCACCTGCTCATCAAATGTCGCCAGGTTTTCGTTGAGCCATAACGGATTAGCCGCGGACATTGGTGAATATCCTCTGAATAGCGGTTGATGGATTGCCAAAAATTCTGTTTGTGTAACCAGACATTGAATAGACATGCTCTCCCAGATCGCTGTCTGCAATAGTCTTCATTGCTTTTTGATACCCATGAATCAAAGCGCTTTCTGGATCCCGGTCACCGACCCGGTAGTCATCAATAATTGGGCTTTTTTGGTGATACCCGTCGCCTCCAGTGAGCGGGCAGCCGCAAAGAATCATCTCGTCAAATCCCATTGCCTGACCGACCGACAAGGCAAAACCGGCCGAGGTAGCATTTCCCGGGCCGGTTAACCAGGTCGTAACCAGGTCGGCGTGATCCCTGGTCATTCGTTCCTGCTGCGCCAGGCAGTAAATCCCTTTCAGGCTTTTGTTGATCGACACTTTTAGATAATGCGGTATATGCTCAGGGTGCATCGTCGCCAAATAATCGCAGTGTGTAGCGCCGACGCCCTCATTAACACCTAGATACCATGCGTTTTTCCGATAGGGTGATATCTCCCTCAAATCATCAATGACACAAGGCGCTGATCCAACAATGATTAATGTTTTCATGATCGCTTAAACAAAAAAGGCCTTATGCACAGCTGCACAAGGCCCTTTATCCATGGTTTTTAACGTCGATTACTGGATGGTGGGCGTAATCTCAACAATCAGCTTGACCTCAATCGTATTGGTCGACCCGCCGTCGGTTTCAATCTCAATACCGTCGTTTTCCTCAACGAAATTCTCGGCTGAAGGCGTCAGCGTATCAACATCACCGGCCGCTGAACTGGAGTTCGCAATGGTAATAGTACCCATGCTGTTTCCATCCTTGTCTTTGACTGTCAAGGTAGCGTCAGCAGTTGCTATAGCTCCCTGCAAGACACTCACAACCTTAGTCACGCGCCCTTCGATCGGACTGGCAATCCATATCTGGCCTGCTGTCGACACGTCGGTAATGTGACTGGTAATATAAACAGGACTGCCATTCTGACTGATTTGAATAACCTTGGTCGTGGTCTCCCTCCTTACCTGGTATGTCCTTTGCCCTCCCGCGGCTGTATTCGTCGAATGGATAAAGATCATGTCACCATCCTTCAGGACGGTATAAAGACCTGTAAAATAACCCGCTCCCTCGATGGTTGCCCAACTATCCGCGGTTTCATAAGTGTGCAATGCAGGTGCACCTTTGGACCCGCTGGCGTTTGCGTCGAATGTAGTTTCAGTTAATGCCATTTTATGGTCACCCCCTTAGGATTCTGTGCACGAAATTTCAACTATGCCCAGAGCGTCGACCCCGACGGCGCCAGCTTTAAACAAGCCATTGCAAAGCCAGGATGTCTTCTGTGGAACATAGTTGATCTCAGTGCGGAAATCGAGCCCAACAGCCAAACCGGTCGACATGCGATCATAAGCATAGTTGGTTCGAACACTGGACGAAACCGGTAGACCACCCTCGGACCTGGTCTCGATAGTGATAAATTCAAAACCGACCCAGTATTTTATTTCGCCGTCATACAATGCCTTGATTGCATTCTTATCGATCGTATTGGCGTCGGTATCGCCGAGCAATGCTTCAAGCTGGCTTGCGCCCATGACAAAAGTCTGGTTACCCCTCTCAAAATTCACGCCCTGGTCAACCAGCAGTTTTTTGGCTCGCCTGACCTTAGTCGTGTTCAGGTTTGAACCCGTCCCGCCGATGTCTGTGCTGACGGTCAGCGTCGTGCTTGCTGCGTCGATAGCGTCCAAAATCAACTGGTCTTCACGTCGGCCGATAGCGCCCGCGATGACTGTGGCTAGTTCGCGTTTTTCCTCGAAGTTGACCTCGGCCTGATCAAACAAATCGGTGTATTCCGCCGCGTTCCAGTCTTCCAGGGTTGCGGTTGCATTGGTATGACTGACATTCATCGGCGTTACATCGGACTGTGGTACGCGCTTGGTAGCGGTACCTTTCCCCATTTTTGGAAATCGGTGAGTACTGCCGGTAATCCCGGTTCGGACTCTGACGGTATTACGCAATTTGCCGCTACCTTGATAGGCATGTTTTACTTGTGCGTCAAAGCTGGCAACCGCCGCATCAGTGAGTGATTTAGACATAGCCTGTTATCCTCTAAATTAAACAAAAATAACCTTTGTTTCGAGGCGGTAGGCTTTGAGTTGTAGGGCCTGGATAGATCCAGGTAGGCTATATCTTCAGAGGGCCGTCTGTTAACAGTTCCATTTATATACCCTTAAATTCTAATGGTCAAGATATATACAGATTGTGGACAAAAAAATGCCCGGAAAGCCTTAAACCGGGCAAAGACACTGTACATCAAGGAGGATGTTTGAAGGGTAGCGGACCGGGTTGTTTGCACCAAAACCGAGGCACGGAAAAAGACAAACGACCCGGGCCGCGCCCGAATTATAAGATGATCGATTTCAGCCGGTCAACTACTTTCTACTTCCTGCTGGTTTTTACGCCTATTCCTTGCGGGCTGGTTCCGCTCGATCCTTTGCCGAAAACCTGGTCGAATTGTTTGTCGGTTTTCGCCCTGAATGCTGCATCTGTCTGGTATCGCTCCGAGGCCGCCGCAGCATAAAGTTCCTCTTTACTCGGCAGTCCTTCTCCTACTGTTGTGCTACCCGTCGGTATTGTTTTTTCACCCGTGTAATGAGTCCTTAATTTCTGCAGCGCGCTGATACCTTCAGCGGTTGACCCTATAAAAAAGAGTTCCCTATGTTCAGCGTCCGACAAGATCCCCGTGTCATGCAATTGTTGCCCCCAGTTCAGTACTCCATTGATGATTGCGTCGGCATTGTTCCCGAGTTTGGCTTTTTCGGTTGCTTCGTCAGGCATCGGTTCGGGCAGTAGTGGCGCAATAGCGGTCAAGTAGTCGGATACGAAACCCTGGAATTGATCCTGGCTAATTCCGTATTTATGCGCCGCTTCTTTGGCTGCCGCCATGCTTTTATCGTCATCCTGGATGCTGATCGATTTGCCGTCTGGCAGTTCGGGCACTTCAAACGAATAATCCTCGGGTTTCCCGGGCGCCTTTTTATTTGTTTTCGCCGCCTTGAGTTCCGTCCGGGTGTCTTTATAACTTTTCAGCAATGCATCCAGGTTGAGCCCGTCATCTTTTATGAATTGCTCGGGCACATGCTTTGCTTGATCGTCTGTCAGGGTTAAGAATCCGTTTGATTTATCCTGTTCTCCAGCTGGTGCGTTATTGCTTGTCTGTTGATCTGGACTGTCTTCGTTTGTTTCCGCAGTAGAATTAGCAGCAGAAGATAACAAACCTCTTGGCATGCTATTGTTGTCTTCGCCACCCGTGCCTGTCGCCGGGTGCTGACCAGATATGCCGCCGCCCGTTGTACCATCATCGGCAGCTGCTGCCTGATTCAATATTTTTTTAATCGTCAGCATTCACTTTTTCCTCTAAAAGTTTTATGTTTTTGAGTTCCTCGGACAAGTCGAAAATCCTATCGGCCAGTTTGCGATTTTGATACACCAATTCTTCGACCTTATGCGACAGCACATCAACAGCACTCTCCAGGTCAGTGAGCGCTTCATGTTTAATCATAATCATTTCGGCGGCCCCTCATCGACAACAGCAATGCAGCGCTCGATGTGTCGAATAATCGAATTCTGACCTTCCCGGGTGAATCCATAAGCAGCAGCGCTTAACGCATCACGGCTTTCAGCATCCCAAGTCGGCGCAAATAGCGTCATTTTCCTAAGAGCGTCCAGCGCGAGCTTTCCAGCGCTCGACCGAAAAGGCGTAGCGATGATCAATGCCTTATCATAGGCTGCCTGCCGGGCCTCGACGCCTGCCTGCTGCTGTTTTTCTTCTAGCGCTGACCACCCGCCGCCGAATAGATTATTCAATGTATCCATAGGTTCAGGTATTGGTTGTTCGCTCATCGGTTTATCTGCTCCGCGCATTCTTGCGAGTTGTTCGGATTATAAAAATTAGCCCTGTACATCATCACAGTAAACAAAAACAAGCAAATGATGATTACGATAAATAAAGGGCTATCTTCTTTCATTGATCTGAGTTTTCCGGTTTTTCCAGAATAAAAACCTGGTGTAGTTTTAGATTAGTTTCTGCCAGCTGATTAGCCAGCTGATTAGCCAGCTGATTAGATTTTTCCTGAAGTCGTTTTATGCAGTGCATTTGCGCCTCGTCCCAAGTATCGAACCAGCACGGCCCTTTATCGGTTTGTTTTTTTTCTTTCCACCCTGTAGGTAGGTCGACAAATAAGTCTGTCTCTCCCTGTACTTCCATTTTTGTTATTTCGTCATATAAAAGTTTTATGTTTTTGAGTTCCTCGGATAAGTCGAAAATCCTATCGGCCAGTTTGCGGTTTTGATACACCAATTCTTCGACCTTGGCTGACACCCGGTATTTAGTAATCATTTTATGAGCCTCGGTTGTTGATTGTAGTTAACATTATAGACTAGGCAGCCAACGGGATTCCAGCCATTTGACCCGCTATCCCTATTTCCGGAGCCATCGGCAAGGACGGTTGATTGACTGGGATGGTTTCCTGGTTTTCCGCTGCTGCTATTTGTGCTGCTTGCTCTGCCTGTTCAGCCTGCAATTGTGCACGCTTTTGCTGAACTTCGTCGGGTGAACGTATAAACTCGGCTGGCACTCCGAATTTATCCATAATCCATGGACCAATTTCTTCCATTTTAGCCGCCAGCATCAATGTAGGGTCCTGCAATCCCGCCATGATCGACAATGCCCTGACTACAGATTCGACTTCAGCCAGGTTCTGTTGGCGTGCCAATGGTGAAAGGACTTGAGCCTCAACGCCAAGACCGTCAAGTTTGATCTGCTCTTGCAACAATCCTTTGCGGTACAGGATCCCGAGACCGCGGCGCGCCAGCGGCAGGATAAACTCATACATCAAGCGCCCAAACACTGTCGCTGACTCTGTCGATAACTCTTTAATCCGCTCGACGATTTCAGTAGCGGTCCTGACGGGCCCGGCGTCGGGTGGTAACCGGGTATCCAGCAGGATTTGCTTTATTCTCATGGTGAGTTTATCGATCTCGATATTTGCGAAATTGATCTCACCCGGGTTGCGCAGCGGTTGCAGTGACGGTCCGCGGCTACCGCCATTTGATGATACCGGTATAACGGCGCCCGGTGCGATCACAACGACATTCGGGTTCAAAACGCCATCGTCGACGCCTGTATAAACTCCCGCAATGTTCAGCGCTGCGTTTTTGAGGATAAACTCTGTAATCTTGTTTATCGTTTTTATATCCGGCATGGCCTGGATTAAAGGACCGCGACCATAAGCTTCGCCCGGCAGTTTATTGATTCTTGGCACCAACCATGGGTTTTCATGATATAAACGCTCGACCAAACAAACATTGCCGCCCGTCGTCGATCCGCCACCCTGCCAGATGACATCATAATACCATTCGCCTGAGACTTTGTTTTCGTAAGTGACCTCAAATAGATCGACTTTCGCGCCTTCGTCGTCGCGTCCTATCCTGGCCAGTTCCTCAGGTATATCCGCGTCGGGCCATTGATCCTGGATGATCGACGCTTCAATTTGTTTCCATTCTCTGAATACTGCTGAAACCTGGCCCCATGCGCCTTGCTCGATTGCGATATGAGCAAAAGGCACAGGCACAAACTGAAAAGGGCTTGTGTCGTCGCCTTCAAGCATCAATATAGCCATGGTTCCTATCGACAGCTCGGCGTAACCCTCGGGCGCCGCGGTATCGAAATTGCTGGATCGAATAGCAGCAAAGAATTTTTTATTTGCATCCTGCAATAGTTCCTTGACCATTTTCCGATTGTCTTTTTCAACGAAAGGCCCAGCATCGAATTCAAGCCAGCGCTGGAATGGAGGAGTCAGGTCGGAATGTAGACGATTGACAAAACCGATAACGGCGCTTTGTCCGGTTGAATCGAACATTTTATCAACCTTTTTCTCTCCGGGTGTTTCGCTGTTGAGCTGGTTTCTGTTCGGCAGTGCATATTCGTAAGCATCTTCAAACAATGTTCTGAACAGTTCCTTGTGAGCTTTTGCCCGATCATAGCGTCGTTTAAGTGTCGCAGGGTTTTGGTGTGGCATGACTGATTACCCTAACGTAGTTTTTTGGCCCGGAGGGTTGAACATCAGGCTTTGATTCATGCCGCGGCGTCTGACTGCCTGACGCGCTCTGACCTGGTCTGATAAGGTCCGTTGACGCGCTTCTTGTTGTTTTTTCGCCTCTGCCGTAACCTTGCGCTGTTGCCGCTGCGCCCGTTTGCGGTCCTGCCTGGCCTCGAGCGCTGTATGAGTGCCAACTGCTGCCGACGCGCCTAAAATATATGGGGTTGCTGCTGCCATGACGTTAATCTCCGCTTGTTTGCCGTTTAACCAAGTGCGCGCCAGAAGATAACAACACATCATAAAGTTGACGCGGCGTAATGACTCTCCAGTTTTTAATCCCGATCATCATCTTTATCACGCTGACGCACGTTATAAACCCTCTTAGATAGTACTCTCTTACTTTGTTTTGCTCAAGAAACAGGACTTTATGGCCTTTATCAAGACAATCACGGGCAATTCTCTCGGCGGACAGCGGAGACCATGAAACGGATATGCCATGCCAGTAAGGATCCAGCGCAATGCACCCGAGTTCGGCTGATTTAAGCAAAAAACAGTGCCTGAAACCGGGCGAAGTGAACCAACGGATTATCCGATTAGGCAAGTTTATTCTGTCGGAATGGTCCGTAAAGACAATGTACCAATAATTCGGTAGATGTTGAGCAGGGTTAACGCGCTTTAACGTCATGAACCTTGTTAACCAAATACATCGAACTCAATCTTCGCCTGGTGAGTGCGCCCGCTCGGCAATTGCTGCGCCGCTGACTGCCCTTTAGTCAAGCGCCTATGCTCGCCGCCGCCGAGCATTAAATAGCCGCACGCGTCTCCCAGATCGCTGTCAGGGTGGTTTTTGTAGGGCCTGTCCTGATAGCGGGCCTCGGCGCCCGATACCTGCATCCTGCGAAAATGCCACCCGCCCGATAAAGCCTTGCGAAGTCTGCGACAGCGTTTGTGGATCATCAAAGCCGGTTTTTGATCCAGTATCCGATTAGCAGCATTTTCAATAGCCTCTATTCTTAGTTGTGGATCATTTGACGGAGCCGCCCTGACTGGAAAATTGCCCTGCCGTCTCAAGTGATCGAATACAGCTGTATTGTAGTATTCATCCCCTTTTTCGCCAGCTGGATCTCCCCAAACTGCGCCGATTTTAAGGTCATCATCTCCCAGGTCTGATATCCCCATCTTAAGCATTGGGATAAAAGATTCGACCCCTAAGTCAGTCCCGACGACCTCAGTATGTATCAACCAGCCGCCGCGTGATGTTCTTTGCCCGATGACTGCAGCAGGGTTGAGCGTGCCGCCACCGATATCGATCCCAATATCGAGCGGTACTCCAGACAGAATAGGCACGTCATCTGCCGAGTGATAATCGTCCTGATATCCCGGTATACAGGGTTTACCATCTTGGACGTATACCCATTTGGCTTGTAAATCCCTTTGTATCTCCGCCAGGGTAGCTCCAGCAATCTGATCCTGATAGTAATTGCTGCGCAGGTTGTTTAGGTTTTCAGCAAACGGATTAACAGCCCATGACCGCCCGGCGCCGCGGATAACGTCCCCATCATCGAACTCCATGCCATAAAGCCTTGGTAGATGTTCAACGCACTTCCATCTGCCTTTTTCATTCTGTACTTCGACTACCGCTGGCGGTTGACGATAAACAGCAAAATTTTTTTGTGGTTCATTTGCCCATTGGGCCAGCCAGTGATCTTCATCGGTTGCGTTACTGTCACCAATGACGCACGGTCTGACAGCTTCGACGCCTGAGCGCTTAGGCGGAAACCTTCCAACTCGGCGCCGGATGTAGCGCACGATTTCAACGGGTAATTCCGAGATTTCATTAAACGCAACTGCGGTTACCTCCAATGATTTAGCCTTTGCTATATCAGCAGGTCTATCAAGGCCTAGAAACATCACCTCAGCCTCGACGCCCGGGACTGTTGCGGTAGGAGGCACATAAATCCGATGAGTAATCGGAGACGAATAGATCAGCGGACCAACTGCGTTTTCATTCCAGAGTTCCAGCCAGGTTTTTATCGTCGTCGACCTTAGCTCCGGTGTCGTGTTACGAATGATTGCAAACCTGCTGCGCCTGACCCCCGCTCTATCAGATGTTTCAGTGCCTGGAAAAACATGCTGCGCCATGGCTATACGCATGATCTCGGTCGATAAAAACGAATAGGTTTTGCCCGATCCGACCGGCCCGACGACTATCCTGTAAAGAGACTGATCATCAAATAACGCCTTCTCGACAGTAGGCGTTTGCGTCAGGTCAACAGTTGGTCGGAATTCTTTATTCACTGTTTAATGGATCCCTAACCGTTGCCTTTGCTCCAGCGTAGCGTCGGATTGCTGACCGATGCCCGGCAGGTAAATGTATTGATGCCAAGTTTTTGTAACATGCAGCTTTTCACGTCTGGTTAACATGTCCCATGGATAAGCTTTGAGAATACCTGACGCAATTACACCAATCTTTTCGCCTTGCATCACCAGCGCTGGTGCATTGTCAGTCGACGGTAAAAACTTCCTGCCTTGTTCAGCCTCGTTGAATTTTTTACTCATCAAATGGCGCCCGGTTTTGTCCCACCATTGTTCGGCAAGTCTGATTGCCTTTTCTGCACTGATGTGGCCTTCCAGGTCATTTGTTGTCTTCATTGCTTTCTGTCTCTTTTTGCTGACCTGCTTGTTGATCAGAAGTGATCAAGCTCAACCCTGTAAAAGTCGGCTTGTCTTCCTGCTGTCGCGCATGTTCGTTTTCGATAAGCCTGGTGACCTTTGCTAACAATTCCAGGTTTTGCTGTTTTGGGTGCAAATGGATTTTGCTGATCATCCGGCGCATTACCTTTATTTTTTTACCACCCTGGTTAACAAATACAGCCTTAAGATCATAATCGACTTTCTGGATTGTCCGACGCACCCGAGGCGGTAGGGCCCGGATATCAGCCATGGTCTGTACATCCCCAATATCCGAAATATCCGAAAACGCCAGTGCTGCAATTTCGTCCACAACCTGGCGCTGGTAGATTTTAAGGTTTTCATCGGTGAACTTGAGTATTTCAGATAACCGGCGCCTGACGTTATCCAGTTCTAGCAACCGGATACCGTAGCCCATTGCGTAGCCTGCGTATTTCTCGGCGTCGTCTATGTTGTAATTGTTCGCGACGTAGCGCTGAAGGAATCTCTCTTGTTTGAGATTAACCTTTGCCGGATTTTCTATCCCCTCATATTGTCCCGGCGTTATGTTGATATTCCTGGTTTTGCCTGCCATAGCGCATTACGGGATTTTCATGTCAGCCGACCGGCCGGAAAAACCTGTCTCAGTTTCAGGATCGATCAACCCTGCCTTGTATGGGTCATTCTGATAACCAATCCTGACAAACCGTTCCAGCATCTGCCCATTGTTCCGACCTTCCATGCGAGCCGTTCGCTCGAGAAAATCGCTATGGCGTCCTTGCAGCAGTACCCCGTAAAATTTGAGCCCGCCCGGCATTTCAATGCCCTCGATGATCAGCTTGTTAACCTGCTCAGTTGTTAACTTTAATTCACTATCGATCTTGTCTTGTTCCTGCAGTTCATTTTCTTCTTTTATGATCTCGTCGCGCATTTGTTCAACAACTTGCTCCCGGCGGTTGTTCATGCGATGTTTAGTGCGTTTGATGGCCCGCTTTATCGACGGATCCTTTCGAGGCCGCCCGCGTTTTTTGACTACTGCTTTTTTCTTTGCGGCGACGGGTGGTGTCTCGTCATGACTTTCGCTGGTTGTTAACTCTAATTCACTATCTTTGCTCATCGGTTTTATCTCATCGCTGTGTTGTACCTGGTTAACTATATCATAGCCAGTAGCAATGCTAATAATATAACGATACAAACCTGCAAAACAAAAGACCGTTTACGCTGAGGCTCGACAGCATTGATAAACATAAAAATAACTGTGATGAATATTGCGCCGGTC